>CENP01097307.1_pt1 | contig 17646 bp, 14 predicted proteins | sample 361281 | NCBI WGS metagenome assembly CENP01 (sample SAMEA2591122, study PRJEB7988) | marine metagenome | biome: marine biome (ENVO:00000447); feature: deep chlorophyll maximum layer (ENVO:xxxxxxxx); material: saline water (ENVO:00002010), including plankton (ENVO:xxxxxxxx) | depth 70 m | reverse complement strand
GTTCCAAGCCTGTGACCAGAAACATTTAATACATCGTCAACTCGTCCAGTAATCCAAAAATAACCATCTTCGTCTCTTCTTGCCCCATCCCCGGTGAAGTAGATCTCTTTATACATGCTAAAATAGGTGCTGATCATTCTTTCATGATCGCCATAAACACTTCTAATTTGGCTTGGCCATGATTGTTCTATAACCAGATTACCTGAATTGACATCTTTTAATACATTGCCAGATTCATCATAAAGCTCTGGCTTAACTCCAAAGAAGGGTAGTGTAGCTGATCCTGGTTTTGTTGGAGTAACACCAGCAATAGGAGTTATCAAAACAGACCCTGTTTCAGTTTGCCACCAAGTATCTATAACTTCACAATTAGATTTTCCAACAACTCTATAATACCAATCCCAAGCCTCTGGATTAATTGGCTCACCTACAGTCCCAAGAATCCTTAAGCTATCTCTTTTGGTTTTTGTCACAGCATCATCGCCCTGGGCCATTAAAGCTCTGATTGCAGTTGGAGCAGTATAAAAAATACTAATATTATGCTTGTCACATATCTCCCAACATCTAGATGCTGAAGGATAGGTCGGAATACCCTCAAACATTAGAGTTGTAGCACCATTTGAAAGTGGTCCATATAAAATATAGGTGTGCCCCGTAATCCAACCAACATCAGCAGTACACCAATATTTATCTTCAGCTTTTATTCCAAATAGATATTTAAAACTTACGTGAGCGCCCAATAAATATCCGGCTGTTGAATGAAGTACTCCCTTTGGTTTTCCAGTAGAGCCTGAGGTATAAAGTATAAAAAGAGGATCTTCCGAATCCATTGGTTCTGGCTTACATTTAGCATCCACATCTTTTACCAAATCCTCATACCAAAAATCTCTATTTGAATCCCACGAAATATCATTACCAGTTCTCTTAATAACCAATGTTTTATTGACATTTGGACATCCCATTAATGCCTCATCGACATTAGCCTTCAAAGGAACAGATTTGCCACCCCTTACCCCTTCATCTGCAGTAATTACAACTCTACAATCAGCGTCGAGAATTCTATCTTTAAGAGATTCTGGAGAAAATCCACCAAAGACAACTGAGTGAATTGCCCCAATTCTTGTACAGGCCAACATTGCGTATGCAACTTCAACAATCATTGGCATATAAATACATACCCTTGAACCCTTTTTTACTCCAAGCCCCTTTAATACATTAGCAAACTTACATACCTCATCATGGAGCTCTTGATAAGAAAGTTGCTTAGTGTCATTTGGATCATCGCCTTCCCATATAATGGCAGTTTTACTAGCATTATTTTTTAGGTGCCTATCAATACAATTAACACTGATATTTGTTTTTCCACCTTCAAACCATTTTGCTTCGGAGAATTCGCCATTATGAACAGTATCAAAATCTTCAATCCACTGAATATTTTCTTTAGCTAGATTTCCAAAAAATTCTGATGGATTATCTATAGACTGCTGATATAAGTCTTTATACTCATCAAGATTTTTAATAAAGGGATTAGTTTCTTCTTTGGGATAAAAAATATTTTCAGCCATAGGTCTTTATATTATTGAAGGCTGTGGGTTAATAAAATTTTTGCCTTTAGGGTTTGACATAATTGTTGTGATAAGTGATTCATAATCACTTTCATTAGACTCTAAATTTATGTCAGCTGCATTAATGATAAGCAGTGGCGCATCGTTATAATCAAGAAAGAATCGTGAATAAGCATCATTAAGTTTCTCTAAATACTCTAATGTTAAATATTGCTCATTAATGTTTCCTCTTTTTGTTATCCTCTCTTTTAGGACATCTATTGGCGCTTGTAGGTAAATAACTAAATCAGGAGTTGGAGCATCAAGAGTAATGTGATCATAGACTTTGTCATAGAGGTCCATTTCTTCATTTGAAAGAGTAACTTCAGCAAATAATCTATCTTTTTCAATTAAAAAATCAGCAACCCTAACTGTTTCAAAAAGACTCCTTTGTTTTAAATCTTGGATTTGCTGCATTCTTTGAAATAAAAAGAACAGCTGGGTAGCCAAAGCAGACTGACTAGGGTTTCTATAAAAATTTTTGAGGAAAGGATTTTCTGCAGGTTGTTCTAAAAATGCGTCATAGTTGAACGTAGTTGCTATTTTGTTTGCAAGAGTTGTCTTGCCAACTCCAATTGGGCCCTCGATTGCAATATATTTCGGAAGTGGAACTTCTTTAATAGCTGGCTTCATTATTTACATATTTGTTTTTAATCTAGATTATCTCAACTCGTTATAGAAACCAAATATTTTAGAAGAATCTATATCATTTTTTTCATTCATTTTTGCAATTAATGATCCTCTTAGAGAGTCATCATTTTTTTGAAAATCAGTCCACCATTTTCCTAATCCATTTGTATCAGATGATGCTTTTTCTCTTACAAGAAGAAAATCATATGCTGCTCTGAATCGCGGGTGTCGAATTGTCTTATATGGCTGACTTTTTATTCTGCTATGAAGTTTAAGTTGAAGGACCCAAATGTCTTTTATGTAACTATTAAATTTTCTCGGCACAGCGGTAAGTTTTTGCTGGTCTCTGAGAACCCCATCCATAGATCTAAAGAACTTTCTAATATTAATTTCATTATTTTTTGTACATCTAGAAATCAATGTTGGCCATAGTAAAGCAGCTAATAAAAACCCAGGAGTAACAGATTGGTCATTTTTTATTCTATTGTCTGTATTCCTAAGAGCTTGCAGCATAACATTGTGTGAAAACTCATTTTTATTTGGATTAGATAAAACTAAGTATTTATTTAAATTAAATGAGCATAACTTGTTAAAGTTTTTTTCTCCCATACCCCCTAAGAATATCTTACAAAATTCATCAAATAACCTAGCATTAGATATGCTTGATAATAAATGACCCTTATCATATATGGCATTTTTTACTTGGTTGTCTATTTTAAAACCAAGTTTATTACTAAACCTTATTGCTCTTAAGCTTCTTACCGGATCTTCCTCGAACCTTAATTGAGGATCCCCAATTGAGACAATGATCTTTTTATGGATATGACCCAATCCATTATTCCTATCCTCTATTTTTTTTGTAACAGGGCAGTAATAGAGAGCATTTATCGTAAAGTCTCTTCTGTAGCAGTCTTGCTCTAGGGTACCCCAAACATTATCTCTAAGAATTTTACCGCTATCATCTTTAATCACGCTTGATTCATCTTCAGTTCCGTTTTTGCCAGACCTGAATGTGGCAACTTCAAGAAGTTCAGATCTATTGAAAACATGAACAAGTTTGAAGCGCCTACCAATAATTCTTGAGGCTTTAAAGATTTTGCGGACCTCTTCTGGAGTAGCATCTGTTGCTATATCAAAATCTTTTGGCCCTATCCCAGACAAAGCATCTCTAACGCATCCCCCAACTAGATATGCTTGGAAATTATTTTTTTGTAATTCTGTTATGACAGATATAGCAAATTTGCTTATTTTTTTATTATCTATCAAATTTTTTCACATAGGTTAAAGAACATTAACCGCTTAATTGCTTCTCTTTAATTTCATCAAGAGTTTTACAATGGATACAATGTGTAGCCGTTGGTCTAGCTTCAAGTCTCTTTATCCCTATTTCATCGCCGCAAGAATCGCACCAGCCATAGTCATCTTGTTTAATTTTTTCTAGAGATACGGCTATCTTGCTAATAAGTTTTCTTTCCCTGTCTCTGGTTCTTAACTCAAAAGCAAACTCCTCTTCTTGAGAAGCTCTGTCAACAGGATCTGCGTAAGTTTCACCTTTAGTCTTAAGATGATCAAAAGTTTTTTGCATTTCATCTATAAGGTGCTCTTTCCATAAAAGTAATACTGCTACAAAATGTCTTTTCATAGCTGCACTCATATATTTTTCATTTTTCTTTGACTTATATGGAGCGATCTTAGATTTGTTATTAGCAATCTTTTGAGGTGTTTTTCTTGCTGTAGTTCTCTTAGGAGCCACTTTTTTTAAAACTTTTTTAGCTGGCGCTTTTTTCGCAACAGTTTTTTTAGTAGTAGTCTTTTTTAATGTTTTCTTTGGTGTTGCAGTTTTAGTTTTTGCCATTAATTTAGATTTAATATGATTTTAGGGTGGAAAAAATATCAGAAACCGACTAAATAAGCTAGCTTTTTCTTAATTTATTTGCAACTTCTGCATATCCATCTGCACTTAATCTAGGCCCAAATGTCTCAACGATTTTAGATGAGGCAAAGTTACTAAATTCTGCACAAGCCTTAATATCATAACCTTGAAGATATGCATGCATAAATGAACCTGCGAACATGTCACCAGCACCATTGGTATCCACTGGAATTATTTTTATGGCATCTGCATGAATTTCAGAGCCATTTTTTATAATAACACTTCCATCAGCACCTTTTGTAATTGCAGTCATATAAGATTTAGTTTTGTAAAAGTCGACAGCTTCTTCAATATTAGCTGCCCCAGAGAAGGCTATAGCTTCATCATCATTGCAAAAGATCATATCGATGCCATAAGATTCAATTTGTTCAAATTTATCTTTAAAACCATTAACAATACCAGCATCAGACAAAGACATTGCCTTTATTGTGTCTTTACTCTTTAAGTGCTCTAACACAGATATAACAGCATTAAAATTATCATCACTAGTAACCATATAGCCTTCTATATAAAATATTTTAGAATTTTCAACTACGTCGTAATCTATATCCGATGAGCCTAAGAAAGCACTTACTCCAAGCATGCTACTCATTGTTCTTTTTGCATCTGGGGTCACTAATATCAAGCATTTTCCAGTAGGCATCTCTGAATTTTCAGAACTAACACCAATATGTTCTACCCCAGCCGATCTTAAGCTTTCAAGATACTTTCTACCATCCTCATCATCTGCAACACGACAAACGTGATGACATTTTGATCCATAGTTTGCAGCAGCAACCAGCGAATTTGTGGCAGACCCACCGCAGTCAGAAATAGACTCTGCACCCATATCTATGAGCTTATTAATAATAGGCGCCTGCTCTTCTGCAGATGCAAGTGTCATTGAGTCTGCCTCAAGACCTACGCTAGACAAAAATTCATGACTAACTTTGTATTGGGTGTCTACAAGAGCATTTCCGAGAGCGCTGATATCATACTTCATACTTAATTTCTCCAGATTTAATTATTTTATTCACCACTTCAAGTGTTTTATCGATTTCAATTTTTCCATGCATTGTTGAAATAAAACCAGCCTCATATTTTGAAGGAGCAAAATATATTCCATTTTTTAAACAAGCATTTATAAAAGATGAAAATAGAATGTCATTGGTTTTTGATACATCTTCGATATTTGCAGGTAGCATTTCAGAAAAAAAGAAACCAAACATTCCTCCAATTTGATTAGTTGAAAAAGAAATTCCAGCAGAATCCATAATTTCTTTCATTCCATCAAGCATTTGTTTAGCATTTTTTTCTAATTCCTCATATGGATTTTTATCTATTAAGAGATTAAGTAGGGTTGATCCAGCTGCCATTGCTAGCGGGTTACCAGAAAGTGTGCCGGCTTGATAAACAGGCCCTTCTGGAGCAAGGTAATCCATAATTTCTTTTTTCCCCCCAAAAGCTCCTACAGGTAGCCCTCCACCGATAACCTTTCCAAGAGCTGTTAAATCGGGTTTAATATTATATATTTCTTGAGCACCGCCTAAAGATACTCTAAAACCGGTCATAACCTCATCAAATATTAAAAGTGAGTTATTTGATTTAGTATGCTCTCTGATAGTTTTTAAAAAATCGACTTTTCCTGGAACAAAGCCCATATTCCCAGCAATTGGTTCAACTATAACTGCAGCAAGATCCTCTTGAACAGTATTAAAAATTTCTATAAAGGCTTCAATATTATTATATGGGCAAGTAATAGTATGCTTGGCAAGATCTTTGGGTATGCCTGGTGAGTCTGGTAAGCCAAAAGTCGAAACTCCAGAACCAGCTTTTATTAAAAGAGAATCAACATGACCATGATAACAACCATCAAATTTAATTATCTTATTTCTTTTTGTAAAACCTCTGGCTAGTCTGATTGCGCTCATTGTTGCTTCAGTTCCAGAATTTACCATCCTTATTTTCTCTATACTTGGAACACTCTCAATTATTAAAGAGGCTACATCTGATTCGAGTTTTGTTGGCGCTCCATAACTAGTTCCAAGTTCAGCTTGATTTTTAATTGCATTAACAATATCTGGATGCGAATGACCCATAATCATAGGACCCCAAGACCCAATAAAATCTATATATTTATTTCCATCAGCATCAAAAAGATATGCGCCTTTAGCTTTATTAAAAAAGATTGGGTTTCCGTTTATATTTTTAAAAGCACGGACCGGTGAATTCACTCCTCCAGGCATGAGAGATTTAGCCTGATCAAAGAGAGATATGGACTTTTCTATTTTATTCAAAATATTTTATGAGTTTTAGAGTTTTAATATGATATCAAGAATTATAACTTTTTATGCGCTAAACTTGCTGGCAAAATTATCAACCTTTGCCCAATCTGTAAATTCATATACCTTTTTAATGTTAGTAGGCCCTTTAGTTATCCACATAATAAATCTAATAATATATTTATCAATTAGATTATATTTTGGGTAATTAATTTTTCCTGCAAATACTTCAACATAATCAGGTGTCCAATAGGTCTGCTTAAGAAATTTAAGAATATAAGGATTTGATTCAGGAGTATTTTTATTATCTTTTCTAGCAACAGCATTAACTGAAAAGAAGGCTGTTTTTTTTGATGCTAAAACTTTTTTATTATTCAAAACAAAATTAGAGACCTCAGGTTTATGCTTGCCATACCTAATGCTTGCCCCAAGAATAATTAAATCGTATAAATCTAGCTTTATTGATTTAATATTATCAAGTGAAACTATATCTATTTCTGATGAAACTATCGTTTTAATTCTTTCACAAATTTTTAATGTTTGACCATCTGTAGTGGAGTATAAAATTAATTTTTTATTCATATTAAGTATGATGTATCGATAATTATTTGTTCAGCAAATAAAATATTACCTTTTTATATAGTATATTTGACATTATGACGATTACAAAAAGCAAATCACTAGCTGCAATAATAATAGCAATTATCTTTTTACCAATCGAAGCCACTGTTGAAACAAAAAATATTGAATCTTGTGCAGACATTAAAGATGATATTCAAAGATTATCTTGTTTCGATTCATTTTTTAATGAAGATGATGATTCAATAATCCAACAGGATGAAACAAAAGATAAATTAGAAAATGGCTCTATAGTAAAAAAAGAATCAAAAGAACAAGAAAGGACTAAAGATTACAAAAGAAATTTTGGGCTCCCCAAACAGCAAGATGATAATAAAAATAAGGATATGCTGTTTACTAAAGTTGAAAAGACAAAAAAAACAAAAAATAATAAAATTCTTTTTACAATGGTAAATGGGCAGGTTTGGTTAGCTGAATCTTCATATAGGGCAAGAAACTTTTTTAAACCAGATACAAACATTCGTATCGAACAGGCACCAGTAAGTGGATACCAGATGATTGCATTAGATAAAAATCAAAAAATAAGGATTAAGAGAATAAAATAATGACACCTACGTCTATAAATCTTACCAAGGATGCCTTAGTTAGAATTGAGTCAGTTTTAGGTAATTCCAATAGTTCAAAATTTAGAGTCTATGTTACTGGAGGAGGGTGCTCAGGTTTTCAATATGGTTTTAAATTTGATGATGAAGAAGCCTTTGATGATGATGTTATAGACTTTGGAAATTTTAAAGTTCTTATAGACTCATTATCGTATCCATATTTATATGGATCAACCTTAGATTTTATTCAGGATTTATCAGGCGCAAAATTCACTATTAATAATCCAAATGCTAAGACTACTTGTGGTTGCGGTGAATCTTTTACGGTTTAGATTTAGTAATTGACCCTATTAAACCCTTAGAGAATTTATTATCTCCTAATTGTACTTTTAAAGTTTGATCATTCAGTCTTTTATAGCCCATCCATGCAAATGCCATTGATTCTATAGCTTGAGGATTAAAGCCAATCTCATCAGAAAGAATTACCTTGCTATCTATCAAATTAGAAATTCTTTGAATTAAAAATTTATTTTTGCCACCACCACCACATACAATAATCTCATTACATGAGTGATTATTGCGTTTAATAGATCTTACAAAAGATAATGCAGTTAACTCCACAAGAGTTGCTAAAATATTTTCAGGCGAATCCTTTAAAAATTTATTGGATAAAATGTTCAAATTAAATAATTCTTTACCAGTACTTTTTGGAAATTTCTTTTTAAAGAATTTATTTGACAAAAGTCTTTGTAGCTCTCCTATAATAATCTTTCCTTTTGATGCTATTTTCCCTTCTTTATCATAAGGTTTGCCTAAAAACTTTTGACAATACGCATCCATAAGAGCGTTTCCAGGACCAACATCAGAGCCCCATATAATGTTTTTATTTTTTATAAAAGAATAATTTGCGATACCGCCTATATTAAGAATAATTCGTGATTTTCTAGCTTGATAAAATAATTCATTATGAAACTCTGGTACTAATGGGGCTCCTTCGCCTCCAAGAGAAATATGCATATTTCTAAAATCACTAATAATGGTTAGACCTGTTTTACTAGCAACAATATTAGGGTCACCAATTTGCATAGAAAATGAATTCTTAGCTAGCACTTCATGACGAATAGTTTGGCCTGAGATCGCAACACATCTGATTTGATTTTTCTTTAATTTTGATTTTTTGATTAACTCATTAATGGCTTGGCTGAATAAAAGACCAATTTCTTTATTTAACTGACCAAGATCGGTTAAAGAAATTAAATTAGATTCTATTATTTTTATAATTTTAGCTCTTATTGAATTCGGGATTTTTTTTGAGTAAAAGAACTCTAGTTCTATATCTTTTTCAACTTTTATTACTGATATATCAATAGCATCATGGCTAGTTCCCGACATTGCTCCAATATATAAATTTTTATTCATCAGGATTCATAGACTTAAGTTTTGATAACATTAATTTATTATTATTTACAAGTGTATCAAAATCAGACTTTAAATTATTACCTATAGGTTCTGCAGACGGCAGTTTAAGTTTTATAGGATCAATATGTTTATTACCTATTTTAAATTCATAATGTAGATGAGGTCCTGTAGCTAATCCGGTGCTACCAACATAGCCAATGGTTTCACCTTGCAATACTTTTTTACCTTTCTTAATACCAGAATGGAACTTATCGAGATGACAGTATCTTGTTGAATAATCGTTTGTATGTTGAATAACAATTTCATTTCCACAGCCGTTTCGTCTACCAGCATATTTTATAGTTCCATTACCCGTTGTTCTAACTGGAGAGCCTCTCTTTGCAGCATAGTCAGTCCCATTGTGAGCTCTTATTGTATGAAGAACAGGATGCATTCTATTTGGATTAAAATGAGAGCTAATATAAGCAAAATCAAGAGGAGCTCTTAAAAAAGCTTTCTGTAAGTTATTTCCTTCATCATCAAAAAATTCTTTTTTATTGCTGCTTGTATAAAATCTATTAGCCTTATATATTTTGCCATTATTTATAAACTCAGCAGCAACTATATCTCCGTTCTTAATTTTTGCTCCACCAGAGTATGGAGTTTCATATATAACATAAAAAGAATCACCTTCTCTGATATCAAAAACAAAATCAACGTCCCAGCCAAAGATATAAGCAAAATCCATAATGACGCTATCAGGTATCTCAGCATCTAAAGCAGCTTCGTAAAAAGATGTTTTAATAATGCCACTTTTAAAAGACTGAATTAGCTCAAGCTCTTTGTTGATTTCACTTATAGACACAACATCACTTAAATTAATTAGCAGAGAATTTATTGGATCTTTATCTATCTCAATATTGATAATATTTTCACCAAGATAAGCAAATTTCATTTTATCCCCAGGCCTTATTTTTGAAAGAAGTTTTTTTTCATCTAGCCTAAATATTCGATATGCAGTATTTAATGGGACTTTAAAGTCTTCAAAAATTATTGATAAATTTTCTCCATTTTTAACTTCATGAAATTGATATGTTAAAACCTGACCGTCTTGATTTTCATATGCCTCACTTATTTCAATTAATTCTTCGGGAAGTGAATCGTCAGTCGAAATATCCACATATAGTAATAAAATTAGAATAATTGATATCAGAAATGACAATAGCACCATCCTGGTTGGAGCTTCCTTAAAACCTATCATCAATCTTCTTGAATATTGAGTAATTCTGCATTGCCACCAAATGCAACTGAATTCTTAGATACTACCTTCTCATTTAGAAACTGTATTAAATAATTTGGACCGCCTGCTTTGTATCCGCTGCCAGAGAGGCCTCGACCACCAAATGGTTGAGATCCGACTACAGCACCTACGATATCTCTATTTATATAAACATTGCCAATATTACAGTCTCTACTAAACAAATCTGCTCTTGATTCAATTCTTGTATGGATACCCATGGTAAGACCAAAACCAATATTATTAATATCCATAATTAAGTTATCAATTTCTGAAGATTTAAATTTAAGCACATGAAGTATTGGACCAAATTGTTCTTCAGTTAAATCACTCAATTTATTTATTTCAATTACTGTAGGTGAAACATGTTTGTCTAATCGTGCTTCTTGAGATTGATATACTTTAAATCCATTTTTAGCAATTTTTTTAATATATGTATCAAGCTTATTTTTTGCAAAATCATTAATAATTGGGCCAATGTCAGTATCTAAATATTCAGGATTACCAATTTTTAATTCTTCCATGTTACCTTTGACCATTCTTAATAAATCATCATAAATATCATCTTGAATACATAAAACTCTCAAGGCCGAACACCTCTGACCTGCACTATCAAAAGCAGATCTAACAATATCATCTGTTGCTTGTTCAAGAAGTGCACTTGAATCAACGATCATTGCATTTATACCACCCGTTTCTGCAATGAGAGGTAAAATTTCTTTATGGTACTCATTTAGATTATTTTGAATTTTTTTAGCTGTTGCCAAAGATCCTGTAAAAGCAAAACCATTAATATTTTGTAATTTTGATAATATATCTCCGTACGTGCCATCGCCTAATACTAATTGCAAAGCATCAGCTGGAACCCCATTTTTATGGAATGCTTTGGTTACAATATATCCTAATATAGAAGTATGCTCTGATGGTTTTAATGTAACCTTATTCCCTGTTATCAAGGCAGCACTAATTTGTCCAATAAGTATCGCTACAGGAAAGTTCCAGGGGCTTATGCAAATAAAATGACCTTTTGGCCCATATGAAAGAACATTCTCTTCACCTGTTGGCCCTTCAAGAATCCTTTCAGAGGAATGAATATTAATCATTTGGTCTGAGTAATATCTTAGAAAATCAATAGCCTCTCTAATTTCATCTATGGCATTTTGTATGGTTTTGCCAGCCTCATTAATTAAATAATAAATTAATTGATAGGGGCTTGACTCAAGGTCGTTTGAAATGTCTAAAAGAATTTTAGCCCTTTTTTTAACATCAACCTGACTCCATCCAAAAGAGTTATTAGTTTCCAGGGAGTTCTTGAGATGATTAGGGTCATCATATGATACTGTCCCTATATTTTTTCCATTAGCAATTGATATAGCTGAATTTTTCTTAACACCTTCTTCGATTCTATTGTTATAAATAGATACCGCATCAATAGAGTCATTCTCATATTTACTAATTTCATTTTTTATAAGATTAAGATTACTCATTTCTGATATATCTATTCCTCTTGAGTTATTTCTATTACTAAATATATTACACGGAAGGGGGATATCTTTCTTTTCGTGTGCAATTTTTTCGTGTGGTCCGGCTGCTAACCATTTAGAATCAGTTTCTGGGTCAAGAAGCCTATTTATAAATGAACTGTTTGCTCCGTTTTCAAGCAGCCTTCTTACTAGATAGGGTAAAAGATCTTTGTATTTACCAATTGGCGCATAAATAGAAGTAGTTTTTTTATCATCTAAGACCTTTGTAGCACATTTATATAGGAGCTCGCCCATACCAAAAAGTCTTTGGAATTCATATTGTTTATTTCGACCTAAATAATTAATAGCTGATAATGTATGAGCATTATGTGTTGCAAATTTGGGATAAATTGATTCAATCTCAAAAATCTTTTTAGCACAAGCTAGATAAGAAAGGTCTGTAATAGATTTTTTTGTAAATAATGGATAGTCATCATACCCATAAATTTGAGCATGTTTTATTTCATAATCCCAATAGGCACCTTTTACAAGCCTTAAATGCATGGAGCTCCTATGATTAATTAAATTTTTTATCCACTCAATTACATCTAAAGATCGTTTGCCATATGCCTGTAGTGCAATTCCAAACCCAGGCCAATCTTTTATTTTGCTCGATTCAGCTATTTTTTTAATTATCTCAAGGCTTACTCCTAGCCTATCCTGCTCTTCTGCATCAATGGTTATTTCAACGCCTTTAGACATTCCAAGCTCAGTTAGAGCAATAAGCTTTGGTATAAGCCTTAATTTAATCTCATCATATTTTCTCATTTCATAGCTTGGACAAAGAGCAGAGATTTTTATAGAAACACCATTATTTATATTTTTTAAACGATTTATCTTTCCAACCTCTAATATGGCGTTTTCATAAGAATCATAGTAAATATTTGCCTGTTCTTGATTTCGAGCTGCTTCTCCAAGCATGTCAAAAGAATATAGAGATTCATCAATATCTGGTATTTTGTTAACATCTTTAAAGTCTCTTCCCATTACAAATTCTTGACTGAGAATATGCATAGCACCAATAACGGCATTTCTTATAGGAAACTCTCCAGACCTAGACACAATTGATCTAAGAAATTTGTTTGGATTTTGAGTCCATTCAAGAGGGGTTTTAACAACTTTGCCGGCGAGCAAAAGCCCCCAAGTGGAGGCATTAACAAATAAACTATCAGCTTTATTTAGATGCTCAATCCATCTACCTTCAGATAATCTTTCTGAAATTATTAAATCTCTTGTTTTACTATCAGGAATTCTTAAAATTGATTCAGCAAGACACATTAGGGCCACACCCTCTTGGTTATCTAGGCCATATTCGCTTAAAAACGCATCTAATTTAGTTCTCTCTTTTTTATTTTCTCTGCAAGCATTAATTATTTTTTCTGCATTTTCAGAAATTATCGAATTATTTAAAAATTCTGTATCTTCAAGAAGTTTAGGAACTATTTTTGATTCAGGAATAAATTTGCTATCGAAAAGAGACATAATGATTATTTTAATCTTATAGCATTAAGTAGCAACTTACTCATTCTATTAATTGTTGAAAAATACTATCATAGGCATATGCAAGAAGATCTAGCTATTATTAAAAGAGGAACAGATGAGATATTGACTGAATCTGATTTAAAAAAGAAATTAGAATCAGGCAAACAACTTGTTGTAAAAGCTGGTTTCGATCCAACTGCTCCAGATCTTCATTTTGGACATACGGTCTTGCTCAATAAACTTAGACACTTTCAAGATTTAGGTCATAAAGTAATTTTTCTTATTGGTGATTTTACTGGTCAAATAGGCGATCCTTCTGGTAAAAATAAAACAAGACCAACTCTTGATGCAAGAGAGCTAAAAGATAATGCTAAAACTTATAAGAAACAAGTTTTTAAGATTTTAAAAAAAGAGTTAACAGAAGTACGATTTAATTCAGAGTGGTGTAATAAGCTTGGCGCTGCAGGCCTTATCGGACTTGCCTCTAAATACAATGTTGCAAGAATGTTAGAAAGAGATGATTTCAGTAAACGTTATAATGCAAACCAAAGCATAGCCGTTCATGAATTCTTATATCCATTAGTTCAAGGATATGATTCTGTAGCTTTAAATGCTGATGTTGAGTGTGGTGGAACCGATCAGAAATTTAATCTCTTGGTTGGAAGAGAATTGCAAAGATCCTATGATCAGGAACCTCAGGTAGTTTTAACTGTTCCAATACTTGAAGGTCTCGATGGCACAAACAAGATGTCAAAATCTTTAAATAATTTTATTGGGATCGATGAACAACCAGATGAAATGTTTGGAAAAATAATGTCTATTTCAGATGAATTAATGTGGCGATGGTTTGAATTGCTAAGCTTTATATCTGAAAAAAAAATCACTAATTTAAAGAAAGAAGTTGAGGCTGGAAAAAATCCTAGAGATGTTAAATTTATTCTTGCTGAAGAGTTGGTTGATAGATTCCACAAAGCAGGCGATGGAACGAAATGCAAAGAAGCTTTTTTACAAAGATTTCAAAAAGGAACTCTACCCGATGATATAAAAGAGGTAAGTTTAAAAATAGAAAATAAATCAATTCCAATAACTAATTTGCTAAAGAATGCAGAAATGACTGCAAGTACTTCTGAGGCAATGAGACTTATAAAACAAGGTGGCGTTAAGATAAATTCTGAAAAAGTTTCTGATGTTAAACTAGAAATTGAAAAAGGGTCAGAGGCAATTTATCAAGTTGGCAAAAGAAAGTTTTTAAAAATAATAGTTAAATAATGAAAAAATTTTTTGCATTAATAGTATCTTTTATTGTTTTAGTTGGCTGTGTTCAAGATAGTCCAAATGTAAAACAAATAGCTAACATGAAATTTTTTATAGAGAACCAAGCTCAAGAAGGAATCAATGTTATTGAGAAAGGACTTCATTATGCTGTTTTAAATTCTGGAGACATAAATTCAAAATCTCCTGAGCTTTCAGATACTATTACAGCTCATTTTCATGGAACTCTTACAGACGGAACTGTTTTTTGGAGCTCTGTTGAGTCTAATGAACCCTTAACTATACAATTGTCAGGGCTTATTGAGGGCTGCCAGAAAGTTATTTCTCTTATGAAGATAAATGATAAATGGCGAGTATATATTGATCCAAGTATGGCATACGGAGATGAGGGCAGGCCAGGCATACCCTCTAATTCGATACTAGTTTTTGATATTGAATTGTTAGATATTCAATAATAATTATTCATTAATTACAGAAAGAGCATATCCATATATTTCAGCAATCTGATTAATCTGTTTATCTTTTGGTGTTCCTGCGCCGTGACCAGCTCTTCCTTCGGTTCTAAGAAGAATGGGATTTTCACATCCCTGATACTCTTGAAGTTTTGCAGCGAATTTAAATGAATGAGAGGGGACAACACGATCATCTCTTTCTGCTGTTGTAATTAGGGTAGTGGGGTAGCATTCGCCTTTTTTAATATTATGCAATGGTGAGAATGTAAGTAGATTTTCAAAATCACCTTTATCATCAGGTGAGCCATAGTCACTTTCCCAAGCCCACCCAATTGTAAATTTATGGAACCTCAACATATCTAATACACCAACTTGAGGAATAGCTACTTTAAATAGATTTGGATTCTGTAGCATTGTAGCTGCAACTAACAAGCCACCATTAGAGCCGCCTTGTATTGCAGTTGTGTTAGGTGACCCTATATTTTCTGAATGAAGAAATTTTGCAGCATATGCAAAATCATCAAAGACATTCTGCTTATTATTTAACATCCCATCTTCATGCCAAACATCACCATACTCTCCGCCACCTCTTAGATTTGCAACAGCTACCACGCCTTCTTGATTCATCCAAGATAAAAATCTTTTACTAAAGCCAGGAAGAATAGAAATATTAAAACCTCCATAACCATAAATTAGCAGGGGAGTATCTTTGTTGATATTTAATGATTTTTTATAACTTATATGAATTGGAATTTTTGTGCCATCTTTTGAGTTATAAAATTTAAAATCTGAAACATAATCTTCTGATTTATATCCCTCCAAGCTTTCTTCCCAAAAAATTTTTGTTTTCAAGGTTGCTAAATCAATTTCATAAATTCTTCTTGGGGTAACAAAATTTGTAAAAGAAAAGAAGGAGGAGCTATCTTCAAGTCCACCACCAAACCCTGCTATGGTTCCCTGATCAGGCATTGATAACTTATTTAAATAAGACCCGTCTAAAGAAAAAAACCTTACTTCCGAGAATGTATCAATCAGATAGGTAACAGCAATACTATTATTAATAAAATTAACTCCTCTTATTGAATTTATATCCTCAGAAATTACATCGTTCCATATAAACGAACCATTTTTTATTTGCAAAGAAACAACTTTTCCATTTTTTGCACCTTCTGTTGAATAGAACCAAAAAATATCATCTTTATTATCTAAATACTGATAGGCCCCAATTAGTTCATCTATAAGAGGAATAAATTCTTCACCTTTTTCTAATTGGACATAAAGCCTATTTCTTTCATCGGTACCATTTGAGATTGATAGAAATTTAATATCTGATTCTTTGACAACACTTATACCCCATCCCCATCGTGGTTTGCCAGGATTCTCATAAATAACTTTATCTTCGGATTGAGCTGTCCCAAGTTTATGAAACATTAATTTCGGCGATGTGTTTATATCTTTTAATAGCTCATCTTTAGGCTCATCATATTTTTGATAATAAAATCCAGAGTCATCGTTTTCCCATGTAGCTCCTGAAAATTTAGCCCACTCAATTGTATCTGGAAGGTGCTCACCTGTTTCAATATCAATAACTTTCCATATTCTCCAATCAGAGCCACCATCTGAAATGGAATATGCAAGTAATGAAGCATCATTGCTGACACTGGTCCCCCCTAGTGATACAGTGCCGTCAGATGAAAGGGTATTCGGATCCAAAAGAACTCTGGCATCACAAGCTTCACAATCTTTAATCATGAGCTTGCTTTGCTGCCAACTACCATCATTAAAATAGTAAAAAGTTTTATCATTTACTATATATGGAATACTTATAGATTCTGTTTCCCATGTATTATTTAAGTTTTTTGTAATTACTTTTTTAAATTTATTCTTTCCTATAAATTGTTTTGTGAATTGGTTTTGTTTATTAATCCAATCTTTTGACTCTTCACTTGTAAAATCTTCAAGCCACCTGTATTGATCTTCAATCTCATATCCATGAATAGTTTCAACGAAATCTATCTTTTTAGATATTGGGTAAGAAATTTCTGAAGGTTCATTTGAGCAGCCCGTTAAGAGTAATAAGAGCGCAACGCTTTTTGATAATAATTTGTTCATAATTTGGATAATACTTTACAATACACCAACTAATCAATTTAAGAATACAAACATGAATCAATTTAAAGATGCTTGGAATTTTTATTTAAATCATTGGCAATATTTTGCTTTACTAGCTGCACCTATTTTAGCTATTGAAGTTGCTACGGCTCAACTTATAGCACCCTTAGGAAGTGATGCTATCGTAGAAAATCCTGAAGATCTTTTTGAATTTGCTGCATCTAATGGAATATATATGGCCATATTAGGTTTATTGGGAATTATTGCTAGCGTGTCTTTTGTTGGCGGTCTTATTGCTGCTTTTGATTCAAAGATTTCTGGCTATTCTTTAGATCCAATGACTGCTTTATTTATTGGTTTTAAAAAGGGCTTCCCAATATTAGGAGCATATATACTTTCTGCGATTGCTGTATTTTTAGGCTTACTTTTGTTAATTCTTCCTGGAATTTATGTCGGCGCAAGGTTAGCACTTTTCCCTTCATTTATGATGATGGAAAATAA
>CENP01007070.1_pt1 | contig 17664 bp, 13 predicted proteins | sample 361281 | NCBI WGS metagenome assembly CENP01 (sample SAMEA2591122, study PRJEB7988) | marine metagenome | biome: marine biome (ENVO:00000447); feature: deep chlorophyll maximum layer (ENVO:xxxxxxxx); material: saline water (ENVO:00002010), including plankton (ENVO:xxxxxxxx) | depth 70 m | reverse complement strand
ATATTTAGATTTCGACTAAGCTAAAAACATCTAAATTCTTGATTTTTTAGTAACTATTTTGCTTTTTTAGGTTGATTATTATTAGTTTTACAAGGAATTAAAAAATTATTATGAAAAAAATTAGTTTATTATTTACAATTTTTTGCTTTCTACTTGTAAACATAAATATTTATGGACAAGATTCAGAAAACAAGTGGCAATTTAGTTTTGGAATCAATGCGGTTGATTTAGATGCTGATACCTCAACAAAACTGACAGAATTTTTTGATATTCAACAAAACTGGAATGTGTCTAAATCTCCTATTTCAATGATTTCGCTTTCTAAGTATTGTGGAAATAATATTTCTTTTAGTTTAAGTGGATCTTTTAATACAATTTCTAAATACGTTCCATCAGCTGCTGCTAACAATGGAAATCCAACCAATGAGTTTTTAGCAGTGGATGCTATGCTAAAATATGATCTTTCTAATGTGTTTACCATTGTAAAATGGGAGCCGTTTGTTGGAATTGGTCCTGGCTACACATGGTTTGATGATCAAACATATATGACAGGAAATCTTTCTGTAGGTGCCAATTACTGGTTTAGTGAAGTGTTTGGTCTTACTCTAATGGCTGATTTCAAAAACAATTATGATGATATTAGAGAATCTCTTAAATATGATGAAGGGGGAACAATGAGGTGGTCAGCAATGCTGTCAATGAAGTTTTAATATATATTTAATATTGTATAATTAAATTTTAATTTAAATTACTGTAGTTTTACGGTATAATAACCTATTTTTGCGAAAAATCTTATAAGTTAATTTTGATTATGAAAAAATTTTACACATTCAATTTAGTAATACTTTTATCATTAAGCGTTGCTATTACTCATGCACAAGACAAAAATAACAACTGGCAATTAAGCTTTGGGGTTAATGCTGTTGATCTTGATGCAGATACTAAAACCAAAATTCCTGAATTCTTAGACGCAGACAGCTACTGGAATATTTCCAAGTCTCCCGTTTCTTATGTTTCAATTTCTAAGTATTTAGAGAACAATATATCTTTTGGACTAAGTGGATCTTTTAGTACAATTTCTAAATATTCATCAAATATTCCCCCGGCAAATAATGGGAATCCGACTAATGAGTTCTTAGCTGTAGATGCTATGTTCAAATACGATCTTTCAGACGTATTCACAGTTTTTAAATTTGAGCCTTTTATTGGTGTTGGCCCTGGTTACACTTGGTTTGAAGATCAAAAATATTTAACGGGAAATCTTTCTGTAGGTGCGAATTATTGGTTTAGTGATGTATTTGGGATAAGCTTAATGGCAGACTTTAAAAATAACTATGACGATATTAGAGAAAACTTAATGTATGATGAGGGTGGTACGATGAGATATTCGGCTACGTTTTCGATAAAATTTGGAGGAACAGATACTGATGGTGACGGTATTTACGACCAACATGATAAATGTGTGGATGTTCCTGGTTTAGAAGAATTTGACGGTTGTCCAGATTCAGATAGTGATGGAATACAAGACAGCGAAGATGATTGTCCTTTAACTCCTGGCCTTGTTGAGTTTAATGGATGTCCTGATACTGATGGGGATGGTCTCCCAGATAATAAAGACAAATGTCCAGAAAGTGCTGGATCAGAAGGAATGGGTGGTTGCCCAGATGATGACAATGATGGAGTAATTAATAAAAATGACAAGTGTCCTAATGAAGCCGGTCCATTGGCAAATAAAGGGTGTCCATGGCCTGATTCTGATGGAGATAGTGTTGTTGACAAAGATGACAAATGTCCTGAATTACCAGGATCAGCATCTAATGATGGCTGTCCAGAAGGACCATCTGATGAAGATAAACTTTTAATTACTGAATTATCTAGAGGAATTAAGTTTGCATTTGGTGCAACTGTATTTACAGATGGGACACCTCCTGTACTTGATAAAATAGTAACAGTAATTGAGAAATATCCCACAGCAAGCTTCTCTGTTGAGGGCCACACGGATAGCATTGGTACCAAAGGATTTAATCAATCTCTTTCTGAAGCTAGAGCTAATTCTGTAGTTGAATATCTTGTTTCAAGAAATATTTCTGCAGATAGAATGAGCGCTCTTGGCCTTGGGGAAAATAGTCCAATTGACACAAATGTTAATCCTGACGGTAGATCAAAAAATAGAAGAGTAGAAATTATTTTTGAAAAATAAAATCTTTTCTACAACTATGATAAAAAACGCTTCGCTAAATGCGAGGCGTTTTTTATTTTTATATAATGCATAATTTTTTAAAAGATGTAGTTAAAAGGATTTCTAGCTCTAAAATTCCTTTTTCTGAATACACATTTATTCTGCCAAATAAAAGATCAGCTTTATTTTTAAAAAAAGAAATTTCTCATTTTCAAAATGCTGATATCATTAGTCCCATAATTTTTGAAATTGATGAATTCATGCAACATATCTCAGGGTTTGAAAAAATTGAAGAATCTGAGTTGTATTTTGAATTCTACAAATCCTATCTCGAAAACAATTCTAAAGAAAATGAAAACCAGTCATTTGATGAATTCATTTCTTGGGCCAAATTAATGCTTATAGACTTTAATGAAATAGACAGGGAGTTATGCGAAACAAATAAGCTCTTTGACTACGTAAATGCATTCAAAGATTTAAATCATTGGTCCTTTGAAGAAAAAGAAACAGAACTGCTAAAAAAATATATTTTATTTTGGAAAAATTTAAAACCCTACTACAATTCATTAACCAAAAAATTAATTGCGAGAAAAAGGGCGTATCAGGGAAAAATATACCGAGAGGCTACAAAATTAATAGAAGGGTTTATTAAAAAAAACAATATTGTTAATCACATATTTTTAGGGTTCAATGCGCTTAGTAAAGCTGAATCAAAAATTATTCAAAATATAATTGATCAAAATGAAAGTAATCTTATTTTTTGGGATATTGATAAGACATTAATTGATTCCGATTACAACAATTCATCTTTTTTCATAAAATCTTATTTAAAAAACTGGAATTATTACAAATCAAATAAAAAGGAACTAGTTTCTGATGAATATCAAAAAGAAAAAAAAATCTCAGTATTAGGATCAGCTAAAAGTATAATACAGTTAAAGTATGTAGGTAGTCTAATACAAAAAATGAGTAAAGCAGAACAAAATAAAACCGCTATTGTTCTTTCTGACGAAAATTTACTTATTCCCATGCTTAATTCACTTCCAATAGCTCTTGGAAATGTAAATGTAACGATGGGATACCCTATAGAAAACACAACCACAAATTCATTTTTTAAATCATTGTTTAAACTTCACTATTCAAAGAGAAAAGAGTTTTACTATAAAGATGTGGTGTCAATTTTACAAAATGAGTTATTAAATTCTTTTTTTGAAAATGACAATAATATTTTGGAATCACTTAAAAAAAATAATTTGATATATGTTTCTGGTAAAGACTTAATTGAATTAGATAAGAAAAATGAAAAATTATATGATTTATTGTTCACTCAATGGGGAAATCCTAAAACAGCAATAAAAAACTGTCTGAAGTTAATAAATGAGATTAAAAAAGAATTAAAAAAGAAAGATAAAATACATGCAAATTTAATCTATCACATAGAAAATATTTTTTTGCAATTAGAAAATTATATCAATGTTTATGATTTTATACGTTCAGTAAAAAGCCTGGATACTATTTATAATGAATTATTAAAATCATGTAAATCTCCATTTCAATCGTCAAATAATAATGCAATTCAAATTATGGGCATGCTTGAAACGAGATTATTAAATTTTGAAAATATATTCATTATATCAATGAATGAGGGAATACTGCCTATGGGTAAAATTAATAACAGCTATATTCCCTTTGAAATAAAAAAGAAATTTGGACTTCATACTCATTTTGAGAAAGATGCAATTTTTGCGTATCACTTCTTCCGCCTAATTAAAGGAGCAAAAAAAATTGTAATAACTCATAATACAGAGCCTGATATTAGAGGCGGGGGTGAAATAAGTAGATTTATTAGACAGATTGATGCTGAAGGGATACACAAGATAAATTATCAAATAATAAGCAGTGAAAAGAAAATAATAGTTACTAATAATGATTATAAGAAAACAGATCTTGTATTAAATAAATTGGAGGAAATTTTAGAAGAAGGTATAACAGCATCAATGTTGAATTTATTTCTAATTGATAAAAGGAAATTTTTTAAAAGATATATTTTAAAAATTAAGGATGAAAGTATTGAGGAGATTGCAAAAGCAAACACATTGGGCAATATTGTTCATGATACAATTGAAGAATTATATACCCCATTAATAAATAAAAGTTTAAATATAAAAGAGCTTGAAAGAATTAAAGAAAATATCAAAAATACAGTATTAAAAAAAACAAAGGAATACATCAACAAAAAAAGCCTTGAGAGGGGAAAAAACATAATTATAAGCAACACAGCTATTAACTATGTAAAAAAGCTTATCAATAGGGACATTAACTTATGCAGAAATGGTAATAAGGTTAAAGTTTTATGTGTAGAGAAAAAATTTACAAGTAAAATAGTGAGTGACGGAAGAGAAATTAAAATAAGAGGGAAAATTGATAGAATAGACTTGTATAATGGTGATATAAGGTTGGTGGACTACAAAACAGGCAAACTAATTGAGAAAAACAAGATTAATATAAAATCAATGAAAGAAATAAAGAATGAAAATGGGATTTACGCATTACAACTTTTATTTTATGCAATAGCTGTTAAAAAGGATTATAAAGAAAATGTTTTTGGTGAAATTGTTTCATCAAGGGATTCATTAGATCATAGCAAGGTTCTGCATATTGAAGGAAATAAGTATTTAGATAAGAGTACAATAGATCTTGGTAAAAAATATATATTCGATATTATAGGGGAGATTATGAATAAAGGAGAGGTCTTCTAATTTTTTTTTATAAAAAATGCTTGAACTTTGTTCAAGATTATCTTAAATAAATAGTATCTTTATAAATATTTACAACATTAAAAGTACAAATACGTTACTATAATATGTAATAAAATTTGGAAAGTTATGAACATAAGATTGATAATATCAAACTATAAAAATCAAGATGAAACATCTAAAGTTTTGTTTGATTGCAGCGAAAGTAAATACAGAAAAAAAATTGATACAGGTGTGAAAATTCAAGGTATTGGGCAAATAGGGCTTAGGATAAGAGAAAATGAACTAGATAGTTTCTCCATTGAAAAAAAAATACTTCTCACTAAGCTATTGGATAAGGCAAAAAATGCTATTGCAAATTATAAAAATTTTGGTTGGAATTTTCTTGAGCTCGAAAACTTTCTTAAAGAACCTATTTATAAATACTCTGTTGAGCACTATGTAAGTGATGTTTTTAATAAGTCAAAAACAATTATTACTGGTAAGGATTATTTAAATGCAGTAAGGGTTTTTAAAAAATATTTAAAGAAAAACAACCTTACATTTGACTTTTTACTTGATCCACAAAATGTTTTGAAGTTTAAGTTTAATGCGCAAAAAAACAATGTGAAACAAACTTCAATTAATTCTTATTTAAAAAAAATGAAGATAATAATGTCTCAAGCTAAGAATGATGGTATTATTAGCTCAAGATTCATATTACCTAAACACGTAATTGAAAAGCCCAATACAATTAAGGCCAAAACTGAGTTTAATATCAATGAGGTTATAGAATCTGTAAATCAATGTCAAGACATATTTCAAGTTCAGTCCTTAACAATTTTTATTTTTCTAATTGCTAATCATGGAATGAACCCTGGAAATCTAATTAATTATCAATTATTAAATAAAACCCAAAGCAGTATTGTAAAATCATTAATACTTGAAAATGAACATAATTATATTTTTTTTAAAAAATCAAAGAAGGGTAAGGCAATAAAATATGTAAAAGTAAATTATCAAATTTCACAACTTTTATCCACACTGAAAACTTTGTTTCATATTACTCATTTTAAAAAGTACTCAGAAATGCTAGCCCCGTTTACGGAAAAAAATAAAATATTTGATTTTAACATCAATGAAAACTATAATTTTTACAAAAATTTCTGGAATTTTTATCAAAAGAAGTTAGCAGAAGTATCAAATTATAATTTTTCCAGCGCAAAGCCAGTATTCTATGACGCAATTAAAGAAATTGAAATGAGTAGAATAACAAGCCAAATAATGTTTGGGGATTTACCTCCAGAAACAATTATTCTGTCAGGAGAATTTAAAAAAATAAGAGAGAATATTGAGTTGGCGGAAAACAAGGTTTATGAAAAGCTAAAGCTGAATGAGCTTATAGCAATATGCAATAATAAAATTTCAATATTGCTAGAAATGAATATTGCGGAGAATTCTGTAAATAATTGTGATACTACAGGGGAGTTCATAAAACTAATAGGAAAGTACGAGCAATTAATTATATGAGTTTATCTGTTTTTCATCTTGGCTAGCATTCTTAAAATTTCTAAATACAACCAAATTAATGTTACTAAAAGCCCAAAAGCACCATACCACTCCATATATTTTGGTGCACCTTTTTCTGAACCTTCTTCAATAAAATCAAAATCAATAACAAGATTTAAAGAGGCAATAATTACAATAAAAATAGAAACTCCAATACTAAAATTAGATGAATTATTTACATCTAAAAATGAAATACCTGATCCAAAAAAGCTCATAATAAAATTAACTACATATAATAGAAAAATACCTCCCATGGCAGCAAAAACACCCAATTTGAAGTTTTCAGTAGCTCTGATAATTTTTGCGCGGTAGGCAAATAAAAGAGAAAATAAAATACATACGGTTAAAGAGATAGATTGTAGAACGATTCCATCGTAGGCCTGATTATAATAATAAGAGATTCCACCCAAAGCACATCCTTGGGCAACAGAGTATGCAGGAACGGTGTATTGCGCCCATTTTCTCTTAAAAATGGTAACCAATGCTAGAATAAGCCCAAAAAAAACTCCAGCAATTGCATATCCTACGGAAGCTGTAGTAAATACGTAATAAGCAGGAATTAAAAGCAGAATTAAACAAATAGCAGTTTTATCAACCGTTCCCTTGATAGTCATCTTCTGATCTAGAGTGAAAGAATTAGAAGAAGAAACAATCTTAAAAGTATTTTTGTTCAAGGCAGGGTTAGATGTTCTGTAATTAAGATGCGAACTTCTCATATTATTCAATTTTATTGCAAATTTAAGTAAAATAAAAAATTTATCTAAAAGACTAAAAGCCATAGTCTTACAGATGTATTATTGATAAAAAAAAGGGGTAAAAATTATGGATTTGTCAAAAAAAAAGTTGATTTTTAAATAAATCCGTATATTTGTATCATATTAACTAATAAAATAATTAAAATGAAAAAACTATTACTTTTTATATTAGCTTGTTCAGTTTCTCTTGCAAGTTTTTCGCAAGATACCGATTATAAGTGGCTTGTAAGTGCCGATACTGGTGCATCATACTTGTCGTCTGATGCTGTTGATGTTGGAAATATTACAGTAGGTGCTCTTTATAGTGTTACAGATGACTTAATGCTTGGTGGTTCTTTAGGCTTGAATTTTGGTGATGCTGAAGGTGAAACGATCTTCATCGGAGGACGTTACTACTTTGGTGATATCTTCGCTGCAGCATCTTATGACTTAGGTGATACTGATACAGGTGCTAATATTGGCTTAGGCTATGGATGGGATGTGGCTGATAATGTTGAGTTCGCTCCACAATTATCTTACAACTCTGAGTTAGAGAGTATGACGCTTGCTATTGGGTTTGCTATCAGATTCTAGTAGATTAAGTATTTGAATATAAAACCGCCCATTGGGCGGTTTTTTTTTAAATCAGTTTTATATTTAATAAAATGATAAAAAAATAAGCCATAAAATTGATAATTAAATAAAAAAAAAGTTGATTTTTAAATAAATCCGTATATTTGCAGCATATTAACTAAAATTGATTTAAAATGAAAAGATTAATACTTTTAATTACATTATTTATCGCAGGTGCAACTTTTGCACAAGTTGAGAAAGCAACAGATGGTAAAATATATGAGGTTATGTTTACACCTAATCTGGATGGGAACCAAATGTTTGCTCTTAATAATCCTTTGAGCGGTCATGTTACGATGAGAACGTTTAACGATGCTAACTCTGTTACAAGATGGAAAGCTCACTTTAGCTATGCTGATGTTGATGGTGCAGACGATGCTGATATGGTTTTAGGATTATTTTATGGTAAAGAAAAACACCATGATGGTACTGACAGACTTGCTACCTATACGGGATGGCAGGCTGGATTACTTTATGCTGATATTGCTGGAGAGGATTCTACTGCATTTTCAGGTGGAGTATTTGTAGGTGCTAATTATTACATTGCTAATAATTTATACATTGGTACTGAAATCAACTACACTTTAGCAGTTGGTGAAGATACTACTGTTGCGAGTCCAGGTGTTAACGGGATGTTATCATTAGGATTCAAGCTGTAATTTAACAGTACAATAAACTAAAAAACCATCCCGAAGGATGGTTTTTTTTTGTGATAATATCAAATACAAATTTATTAGCCCATTGTAAAGTAGAATATCAATGCAATCATAAAAAGTATTGATAATGCAGGATAAGATTTTTTAATGGGATCTTTTACTTTGATGTGCATCAAAACAGCTCCAATCATTAAAACAGCAAGCGCCAACAGATTATATATAAGTAACTCTTTAAACCATATACTTACAATTAAAAGTATCGCTATAACAACCTTTGCAGCGCCAACTAAATACATTGACCAAGCAGGAAGTCCATAAGCTTGGAACTCCTCTCTCATATTTTTTGCATTACCTCCTCTAAATTCAGTTGCTTTGTTAAACCTGAAAAACCACACATTGATTAATCCAATCGAAATGAGAAGCTGTAGTATTAATATTAATTCCATAGTGTTTAATTTAAGTTAGTTTTATTTAAATATATAAAATTATTTTAATTGCTTAGGGAATTTTATATCAACAATAGTAGAATTATCTAACGAAACATCTAACCATGTTGCACAGTTAAAATTAATTTCAACAAGTCCTGTGGTTGGCAAATTATCTAATATAGTATTAGATAATTCATTGATAAGATTAGTTAACCCTGGATTATGAGCGATAATCATGGCTGAATGATGTTTTTCATCATAATTCTTTATATTATTTATTATTTCTGATGAAGAGCTATGATACAGTGATTCGTCATATTTAATATCTATAAACCTAATTCTATCTATAAAGAATTTTGAGGTTTCATATGTTCTGAGAGAACTACTAGAGTGTAAAAAGTCAATCTTGTCGATTCTGCTTCGCAAATAGGTAGATATGAGCGGACCATCTGTTTTCCCTCTACTATTTAAAGGCCTATTAAAATCCGCTACACTTAAGTCTTTCCATGAGGATTTAGCGTGTCGTAAAACGTATATTTTTTTCAAGGATAAATTTTAATATATTTTAAAGTTTTTAAGATTATAAATAAACTAATTTAGCATTTTTATTTTATGGACTCATTAACCCAAATAGTATTAGGAGCTTCAGTTGCAGAAGCTGCACTGGGAAAAAAAATTGGAAATAAGGCAATATTTCTTGGCGCTTTAGCAGGGACTATACCTGATTTAGATATTGTTATGCGGTTTTTCGTAGACGATCTTTCTGCTTCAGTAATGCATAGAGGATTTTCACATTCTTTAATTTTCCCTTTTATTCTCGCTCCAATTTTAGGGGTCCTTGCTAAGAAAATATATTCAAATCTTAAAGATGTAAGTCAGTATGATTGGAATAAAATGTTTTTTTTAGCTTTATTTACACATCCTCTACTTGATGCACAAACAACATGGGGAACTCAATTGTTTTGGCCGTTTGAATGGAGAGTTGCAATTGAAAATATATTTATTATTGATCCGGTATATACTCTTCCATTTTTAGCATTTCTAATTTTGACAGCGTTTCAAGATAGACTTTCAAAAAAAAGAAAATTATATAATTCCTTAGGCTTAATTATAAGTACTACATATTTGCTTATTACTATATCCTTCAAGGGCATTGCCCATTATAAAATTGCAAAAGCGCTAGGAGAAAATAATATAGAATTCAAAGATATTAATACTAGGGCCACATATTTTAACAGTATTTTGTGGGCAAGTCAAATTGAATTAGAGGATTCTTATATGTTTACCTACTACTCATTATTTGACAAATCAACGCCTGTTTTTACCGAAAAATTTCCTAAAAATCATCACATGCTACAACTTTTTATTGATGACAAAAAGATTCAGCAACTAATAATTCTATCCAATGGGCACTACTTAATGACTAATGAAAATAATGAATTAATTTTCTGGAATTTAAAACTTGGGTTAAAAGGATTTGATGAAAATGCTTCTCCTTATATATGGTCATATGTAATAAAAGATAATAATAAAGGACAAATTTTATTAGACGAAACAAATGAAAAAATTGATGCGCTGAAAATTCAGGAAAGAAGTTCATTTAGAAAAAATAGAAAGTACTCAGAAGAATTTAGAGCGTTTTATAAAAGACTAAAAGGAATTTAATTTTGAATATATGCCTACTCCTCTAATAATTATAGTAAGTTTATTTGCTTTGAACTGGATATTAAGGATTTTTATTAGAAAAAACCCTTCTAATAAAAGATTAATAAAACTAAGCTACTTGATCAGTATTACGATGGTTTTGTACACAATTTTCTATTTTGTATTTAAATAGCATCAAATTCTGCTGTCAATAGGGTAGCACCTAGTTGTTTACTTCTTGTTCCTGGTGAGGAATTACCAATAGTAATTTTGTAAGTCCCCATCTCGATTTTACTATTACCATTTATATCAAATGACTCTAACATTTTTGGGCTTAAAGAAAATGTAATAATTTTTTTCTCTCCTGGTTTTAAAAAAATTCTTTTAAACTGTTTCAATGTAAATTTAGAATTATTATGATCCGACTCTGGCTGAGTCACATACATCTGAACGACATCCTCCGCATCTTTGTCACTATTATTTTCTACCTGAAGACTTATTTTCATTGTTTTTCCAATATGAAAAACATCATCACTAAGGTTCAGATCAGAATATTTAAATTGGGAATAACTAAGGCCAAAACCAAAAGGATACATTGGGATATATTGTATATATCTATAGGTTCTATTTTTCATACTATAATCTTTGTAATTAGGCATTTGGTCAGAAGATCTTGGGATAGTAAAAGGAAGTTTTCCTGACGGGTTTGCATTACCAAAAATAATTTCAGCTATCGCATTTCCTCCTTGCTCCCCTAAATACCAAGCAAATAAAATAGCATCAACATATGGCTCAACTTCTGTTAAATTTAAGGCTGACCCCGAGTTTACAACTAAAATTATTGGCTTACTTCCAGCTTTATCTCTTAGGGTTTTTATATAATCTACTTGTGAGTTTGGTAAGTCAATTTCAGATCTATCACCATTTGCATTTGAGGATATTGCGGCCCCTTCCTCCCCTTCAATCAAAGCTGAAATACCCATTACAGCAATAGTTGCATCTGAGTTTCCTGCTAAGGATGCTGACCACTCAGTTCTATTTGTTTGTTGATCATTGATTCCTACTCCCATCTTATATCTAACCATTGTACCATTAGAAATTTGTTTTACAATACCCTCAATAGGGGTGACAATTTCTGAACTCAAACCATGATAATTTGCAAGAAGTGTATTAGTATTTGCTGCATTGGGCCCTGTAATAAATAGTGTGTTGATATCCTTTTTCAAGGGAAGTAGATTGTTTTTATTTTTTAACAACACAATTGATTTTACAGCAACTTCTTTTGCTAGATTTTTATGTTTTTTTGAGTTAATGATATCGGGCTTAATATTTGAATAGGGATTATTATCTGCATTACCAATTGTTCCAAGCTTTAATCTAGTCATTAAAAGTCTTTTAAGAGATTTATCTACATCTTCTTCAGACAACAATTTAGACTTAATTGCATCAGGAATTAAATTATATAATGATCCACAATTTAAATCAACTCCGCCCTTCACAGCATAGGCAACGCTTTCTAGATCAGAGGCTGTAAAACTATGATTATTACTTATATCAAAAATTGCCCCGCAATCAGAAACAACATGTCCTTTAAAATCCCATGAGTTCCTCAGTATATTGTTAATCAGCTCATTGCTTCCGCAGCAAGGTTCGTTATTTGTTCTATTATAGGCACACATTATTGCTTCAACATTTACATCTACTAAAGATTTAAATGCAGGTAAATATGTTTCATATAAATCCTTTTTACTTATGTATGCATTAAAACTATGCCTCTCATTTTCGGGTCCAGAATGAACAGCAAAGTGCTTTGCACATGCAGCAACCTTTAAATATTTTTTATCATTCCCTTGCATGCCCTTTACAAATGCACGTCCTATCATTGATGTTAAATATGGGTCTTCACCATATGTTTCATGGCCTCTTCCCCAGCGTGGGTCTCTGAAAATATTTATATTAGGAGACCAAAAAGTCAATCCTGTATATTCATTCTTCATTCCTTTTTGACGAAAAATATTATGAATTGCTCTTGCTTCGTCAGAAATTGCATTAGCAACATTTTTTATCAAAATAGTATCAAATGTTGCCGCCATTGCTATAGCCTGGGGGAAAACAGTAGCTTTTGCAGATCTAGCCACTCCATGTAATGCTTCATTCCACCAATTGTATTTATCAATGTTTAACCTTTCAACAGATCTGGACGCATGTACCATTTGAGATGCTTTTTCCTCGATGGTCATCTCCGAGATTAATTTTTTAGCTTCTTTTTCAAATGAAATTAATACATCCTTAGACGGATTATAGTAATCATTATGGCTGTTCTGGGAAAAGAAGTAAGTCTGATTGAAAAAAATCAGGAAAAAGTTTATCAAAAAAAGGTGAAATTGTTTTGTCACAATAAATTATATTTAGCACCTAATTTACAATAAAAAAATATGCATGTATTAATTACAGGAAGCACTGGAATGGTTGGTAAATCTATATTAGATGAATGCATAAATGATACTAGAGTGAATAAAATATTTTTAATTAGCAGATCTTCCTTGGGGCTAAACAACGCTAAGATTTTTGAATTTATTATTGAGGATTTTTTAAAAGTCCGTGAATTGAAAACTAAAATTAAAACTTGTGATGCATGTTTTCATTGTATGGGTATAACATCTTTCGGGCATGATGAAAAATACTATTATAAAGTTACCTTTGAGATGACAAAGGAAATAACTGATTTAGTTTATGAAATTAACCCAAATGCTATGATGACTTATGTTTCAGGTGAAGGTACAAGCACTCAACAAAAGAGTAAAATCTCATGGGCTAATGTCAAAGGAAAAGCAGAAAACTATATACTTAATAAAGGGCTAAGGGATAGCTATATGATTAGGCTTGGTATTTTAATTCCAGAAAACGGAATTAGACCAAAAACCAAAATATATAACTTATTTTATACTTTAATAATACCCTTGTATCCCATTTTGAAACTAATTCCAAGTATCACCACAAGCAGTAAACTTGGAAAAGCAATGATCAATTGCTTTTATTACACCTCAAAAGAAAAATATCTTGATAATAAAAAAATTAATAAGCTTTCAACCATTCATCTCAAAGATTAATGAAAAACATTGTTTACATAATATCTTTCATTTTTATTTTTTCATGTTAGAGGGATAAAGCTTCTAATAATATTGGTTATAATTTATCGAAAAAGGTTCATATTGGGAAAATCAAGCACTATTTGATTTTGAAAATAAATAATTGGCCGTATTGAAGAAGTTTAAATTAATTTTTTACCAACCTAAAAATCACCTTTTTATTTTCTGTAACAATAGTCAGGAAATAAACACCTGGTGCTCCGTCTATTTTTAGCGCGAGTTCACTGGCTTCATTGTAAGATTTTGAAAACAGTTCTCTTCCCATTATATCATTTAGTTTGACAGAGATGTATTTGTAGCTACTTTTTAAATCTACTGTTAGATTTCCATCGGTAGGGTTTGGATAAATAATTGGAGTAAAAAGCAAATTATTTTCATTTACTCCCATAATAGATTCAACAATAATAACTGTATAATCCTCTGTTTCCCCATAAGTGGTAATCGAGCATGGGTCATCCGGAACAACTGCAGCCCAATTTGTTTTTGCTCTCAAAATATGGGTTCCAACTAAAGCATTTTCTGGAACTACCAACTCAATAGTTTCTGTATATGTTCCAGGTCCTTGACCAGCTGCCAAAATATAATCATCAATAACAATTTCTTCATTAGAAAACTCTAAGTCATCGTTAAAATCAATCCAAACTTTAACATATTGATCCCCGTAACCAGTAGTTACAGTAAGTTCATTGGTAGAATTTTGAAAAAGTTCCGTAGAAAGATTCATAAAGTCACCATATCCTTCACATTGACTCTCATTATCAATGTCACCCAGCTGAAATAATTGAAACCCATCTAATATTTCACAATTCATTGATGGAGTACAATATACATTTGCTTTAACTTCATACATAAAAGTAAAAGTCTCAGTAAGTAAATTATCTATTGTTTCAGCAAATACTTTAAAATAGATTTTTGATCCTGCTGGGTAGTTAGGTATCGGCATCTCAGAGATCCATACATCTTCTAACTGATTAACCATTTGTATAGTTCCGTTTTCAAAAAGACCAACTGACCATTGAATATAAACATTATTTAAATTGACATCGCTAATAATAGTGGATGTCACAAACTGATCAATACCTTCTTTTGGTGTTGTATCCGTTGGCTGATTTGAAATTCTGGTTTTAACTACTGAGGGATAATTTTGTTTATTTGGAAGTTTACACTCCCACAATCCTCTTCCCCAGGTTGCAGCTCGAAGCATATTTGAACCTTTAACTATTTCCAACTCCATAATCGTTGTATTGGGAAGGTTTTGGTTAAATAACTCCCACGAGCTAGCATTCATTTCTTTTTTATAAACTCCAATCTCAGCACCTAAATATATTGTTGAATTATTATCACTATCTATTACTACTGTCCTTATCGGCATGCTTCCTAAATTATAAGTAATATTTTGCCAAGATGCTCCTGAATTAGTTGTTAAAAAGACCTTATTATTATCGGAAAAATAAGTTCCGTAGGTAACAATAATATTATTATCATTATTTGGATCAAATGCAATATCTGTAATGAACTGCGCAGGTAAATTAGAGGAAATAGAGGAAAATGTTAAGCCTCCATTATATGAAATTTTCAACTCGTTATAATTAGAAAGAGCGATTATATTAGAATTATTATTCGCAATTGCAGCATGAGTAACATTACTATTGAATGGGTTGGATAAAGCTACCCAGCTTGATCCAAAATCATCACTTCTATACAATGTGTCAGAGGCTGTATAAATTCTCATTTGATCTTTTGAATCATAAAACAGTGGTGTAACCCAATCGCCTGAAAAATCACTTGGATTTATTCCATCCTGAGAATACCCTCCATCTTTTGTTCTAATTTTACCTCCAAACTGAACACTTCCAATCATCCAATCATCATTTAGTGGATGAATTATTCCCTCCATACCATCTGCACCATAAAATTCAATCCAATTTGTATCGCCCTTAATACTAGTTCCATTATCTTGAGAGCCGGCAATAGATTTTGAATTATTAGACTGACTTACCCCCAAACAATAATTTTCTCTTATTGATTGACCTTCAAAAATCTCCCAAGTCACACCATTGTCAGAGCTTTTGCATAAAAATCCATCAGTATTTACCCAAAAATTACCATTGTAAGATCTTGATCCTCTAATATCTGCATGAACATATTTCCCATCCTGTCCGTAATTTTCGTCACCAGTAGACCAAAATGTTGCCTGACTAAATGTTTCCCCTGCATCGTTTGAAATATGAGTATCTATATCCCCCAAAAGCATGTAATTAGTATCTGTGTCGCTCACAGCAAAGGCTCCATAGTTTGTTATTCCAGGGTTTGAAATTATTGAAAAACTCAGTCCAAAATTTTCTGATCTCCAAATCCCAGACGATGAGGCGACATATACACAATCACTACAAGCATTAGAAATGGATAGCTTAATTGGACTAATATTTCCATCCAGTAAGCCTGAATTTAGAAAATTAATACCCTTATCAAATGATACGTATATATTTTGATAATTATTTTTATTTGTTAGATAGATTATATTTTCATTTTCTGGATGAAACTCAATAAAATCATAGCTTCCTGACATATTAAAAATGTTTTCAACCTGTGCTGGGGAAAAGGTGTTAAAATTATCCTCTGACCTATAAATCCCCTCTGAAGTTCCAACAAAAACTAAGCCTTCAATTGTTGGATGATACATTATTTTATGTATTCTACTATTGGTTCCTAATCCTCCCCAGCCTAAATTATCTGGGTTAAAATTTGTGATATTCCATGTGTCTCCTCCGTCAATAGACTCATATATTCCATGAGTAGTTTCATTATGTGAGTTTTTTACATTTATTAGGATCCTTTGTGGATCAAAAGGAGAAACAGAAATAGTATTTACTCCAGACGCAATCAAAAAGTCGGTTGAATTTGTCCAAACTTCACCACCATTATGTGTCTTCCAAAATCCCCCACTTCTAGATCCTAAAAAGATTCTATTATCATTTAGAGGGTCTATATAAAAGGCTTCAACTCTTCCAAGACCTACAGCATAATGCCCCGTAACTTCTTCAATATAGTTAGGTCCGAGTTCAACCCACGGGTTATTTGTGGTTAATGATTTCTGCTGATTTAATAAGAAATTTTTATATTCTTTGGAGATAAAATATGGGTCAATTGAATCTCTTTTGCCAGATGGATAAAACTTAGGTTCGTTCTCGTATATCCATCTTTTAAAGTGCTTCCATCCAGATCCTTTTTTTGTTTTGTCAATATTTTCAAAATATCTTTCTGCCTCACTAATAATTTCATAAAAATTGTAACTATTATTTTTTGTCATTTCCCTCCAATCTTGAGAATACAAGTTTAAGCTTGTTAAAAAAAATAATAAATAAAGTATAGATCTCATACAGTAAAATATCCAATGCAAAAATAAAATATTATTTTTGAAATATTAATTTTTAATGGTCACAAAGGGGATGTAGCTCAGCTGGCTAGAGCGCTTGACTGGCAGTCAAGAGGTCGTGGGTTCGAGTCCCATCTTCTCCACTATAATTTTCCCTGTAACAACTAAGACAAATATTGTAGTTACGATATAAAGCTATAAAATATTTGGCAGTTATATGGCAGTCCTTATAAAAAGTTGGCACTCATTTGGCACTCTTTAGCTTTTTCATATCGTATGTTGGCTTACCAGTCAAGATAAGCTGGTTTTAATATTTCCTTTTTCTTTTTATTTTCTTTTACTTGGAATGTCATCGGTAAAGAGTAAGGAACAATTACGGGTTTACCATTTTGAATTCCAGGCTTCATTTTTGGTAATAATTTTATTACCCTTACAGCTTCTTTTTCTAACCTTCGATGAGGAGCTCTGGCTCTAACACCAGTAATATTCCCCAAAGTATCAATTTTAAATATAACGCTAATACGTTGTCTACCAGTTAGACCTAAGTCTGCAGCTATATCA
>CENP01235948.1_pt1 | contig 17694 bp, 17 predicted proteins | sample 361281 | NCBI WGS metagenome assembly CENP01 (sample SAMEA2591122, study PRJEB7988) | marine metagenome | biome: marine biome (ENVO:00000447); feature: deep chlorophyll maximum layer (ENVO:xxxxxxxx); material: saline water (ENVO:00002010), including plankton (ENVO:xxxxxxxx) | depth 70 m | reverse complement strand
CGTATATCCATTAAAAAAGATGAAAATCCTCGCGATTTTATAATTTGTACTGATGAAAGTGATTTTGAAATCCTATCAAATAGCCCTTATAATGTAGTACTGCAAAATAAGATTCCAGAAAAAGATGATGGTAGTTTGTCTTGGGAAGCTCTGAGAAGAAATGTAAGGTATTTAAATATCGAAACAAGGTTAGGCTACCTTTCAAAACAAAAAGCTATGTTAAAATATATTGAGGAAAACCTGAATTAGGTCTATGATAGTATATATCCAGCGATTGATAAAATGGATGCCCCTGATCCTTTTTGTATTATTACTAATGGTTGATAGAAAGAATACTTTTCATGTTGTGGGTTATATTACCTTGCTACTTTCTTATACTGGCATATTGGTATCAAAAATTCTTTATGCAAAAGAAGAATGGCATAATGAATTCAATGACAATTTAGATCAAGGTAGTGAACAAATTGACAAAATGAGTGACTATCAAGATCAATTAAATGTTAAAGATGAAACTGATACAAAAGGCTAGAGGGTTTCTCTTTGATCTGGATGGGGTTTTTGTTCAGTCAGGTAAACCATTGCACGGAGCTATTGAATCTCTAGAGCTATTGAGGTCATTAAATATTCCTTTTCGGTTTTTAACAAACACAACCACTAAAAGCAGATTGACTTTGCAAAACACTTTAAATAGTATCGGTATAAATTGTGAAGAAGGCGAAATATTCTCTGCTGGTTTTTCAGGTGTTCAAGCAATTAAGGCGATGGGGGCTCCGAAATGCATATTTTATATAGCAGATGATCTAAAAAAGGATTATTTAGGGTTTCAAGAGGATATTAATAACCCAGATGTTATTGTTATTGGTGATTATGAATCTTGGAATTTTGATAAAATTGACCATGCCTTTAGGTGTGTGATGAATGGTGCAAAGATCTTAGCGCTTCATATGGGTAAATATTATAGAGTTGATTCTGGTTTGAGAATTGATGCTGGTGCTTTCGTGGCGGCATTAGAATTTGCAACGAACAAAAAAGGAATGATTGTAGGTAAGCCAAATAAGATGTTCTTTGAAAGCGCTCTTAATCATATGGGATTAGAATCTAAAGATGTGGTTATGATTGGCGATGACCTGACCAATGATATTTATGGTGCACAAGAACTTGGTATACCTGGAATCTTAGTTAAATCAGGTAAATATCATAAAGGAATGCTAGAATCAAGTAGCATCATACCTGATGGCTTTTTAGAATCAATAGCAGACTTACCAAAAATTATAAGTAATAGGGACTATTTATGAAACATGTCGATGTAAAAAGTTTTTTAATTGGAGTATTATTTACTCTACTTGTTTTTGTATCGATTGGGGCAGATGAGGGAGAACCTATCGATGGTAACCTGGGCGATATTGTGGTGAATTCAATTACGATAAAAGATGATGGTCATGGTGGATTTATAACTGCATACAACCAAGATCAAAAAAGAACTCTCTATTTGGGTACTGGAAAAGATGAAAATGGTTATGTTCAAACATACAATAAGTATCAAGAGCCAACAGCCTATATAGGCTCTAATAGAGATATGGATGGTGTTATTGTTTTGAAGGATAGATATGGTGCATTAGGATATACTCAATCAGGTAAAAAATGAAAATAGGTATTATCTTTGCTATACTATTATTAGCTGCTTTTTTAAAAAATCGTGAAAAATTCAGGAATTATAAATAGTTATATATTTTTGAGATTAAAATTCCTAATTGCAAATAGTTTGCATATCCTTGTTAAATAAAGCTAGGATTTATTGCAATTCAAGAGATAAAAAGTAAATATGTCAAAAAAAATAAATATTGCTCTTTTTGGTTTTGGAAGAATTGGGCGCAACCTTTTCAGGCTGGGATATGATAATCCCAACTACAATTTTGTCGCGATAAGTGATTTTGGATCTGCTGAAGCATTACATTACTTATTGGTACGAGATTCGATTCATGGTTTGATGAAAGATGAAGTTGAGTTAGATGGAAACCATCTAGTCGTAAATGAACAGCGACCCCGAGTTATAAGTGGTGGTGAACCAGGTAGTGTGCCTTGGGATGCCTATGATGTCGATATTGTTATTGATGCAACTGGTCGTTTCCTCACAAGAGACGAGCTTTCAGCTCATCTTGATTCCGGTGCTAAAAGAGTCTTGATAAGTAGAAATCCAAAAGATAGCATTGATAGATACGTCATCCCTGGAATTAATGAGTCAAGCATAGACAGCGCTGATAAAATAATTTCTACTACCTCATCGACAACTCAAGTACTAGCACTAATGGTTAAAATGTTAGATGCAAATTTCGGTTTAGAACGCGCAATGATGACAACCGTTCATGCTTATACAGCAGATCAACCACTGGCTGATGCTGCTGGGGTAGATCTTAGGCGTAGTCGTTCTGCTGTTGAGAATATTATACCTAATAGTACTCGTGCTCCATCAATTATAGAAGAATTGATGCCAGAGTTCCAAGGTAAGCTTGATGGAATAGCATTTAATGTTCCTGTACCAAATGGATCTTGCGTTGACCTTACTACAGAACTTATAAATGTGCCAACTGTAGATGAGGCAAATCAGGCTATAAAACAATTTTCTAATAGTTCCATGAAAGGTATCGTAGGCTATACATCTGACCCAATAGTATCCAGTGATGTTATTGGAAGAGAAGAGACAATGGTTTATGATGAAAAAGCTACAATGATTACTAAGGAATCACTTTTAAAAACATTATGTTGGTATGATAATGGCTGGGGATTTGCCAGTAGAATACTAGATGTAATTGATGCTTATGCAGCTCTGGAGGATAATTAGTGAAGGTTGCTATAAATGGATTTGGTAGGATCGGTAGATCCGTTTTTCGCATTCTCGATGATAGAGAAAATGTAAATGTAGTTGCAATTAATGATATTTTTGATAAAGGTGCACTTACATACCTATTAAAATATGATACTGTAATGGGGCGATTCCCGGGAGAAGTGACACTTGATGGTGACATTATAAAAACTCAGAACCAGTCTGTAAAGTTATTAGCTGAACGTGATCCTGCCTCTCTACCATGGGATGAACTCGGTGTTGATATTGTTATTGAATCAACAGGAATATTTCGTGAGCGAAAACAGCTTCAGAATCATATTATTGCCGGTGCTAAACGTGTCGTCTTAACCGTGCCATCAAAGGATGAAATTGATTATACGGTTGTACTTGGTGTAAATGATGATGGTTTAAGACCTGAACATAAGATCGTTTCAAACGCATCATGTACAACAAACTGTCTTGCCCCGATGGCAAAGATATTAAACGACTCATTTGGTATTCAAATGGGCGTCATCAATACGATACATGCATATACGAATGATCAGCGTTTAGCAGATGTCCCTCATTCAGATTGGAGAAGGAGTAGAGCAGCCGCTGAAAATGTTATTCCTACCACAACAGGCGCTGCGAGAGCAGTGGGGAAGGTTCTTCCAGAGCTTGATGGTAAACTAGATGGTATTGCTATGAGAGTCCCAGTACCAGATGGTTCCGTTGTAGATTTAAATGTTCGCCTTAATGAAGATGTGAAAGTAGAAGATGTAAATGATGCTGTTATGTCTGCAGCTGATTCAAGCTCTCTAAAAAATGTATTAGAATATTCAACTCTTCCAGTTGTTTCATCAGATATTATTGGTAATCCTCATTCATCAATATTTGATGCTCCATTTACTAGAGTCATCGAAGGTAACTTTGTAAAAACACTTAACTGGTATGATAATGAGTGGGGATATTCAAATCGAGTAGCAGACCTACTTGATACACTTTATGCTCTAGATTAATCTAGTAACTCTGGAATATTCTCATAATAAGATAATATTTCTGGTTCTATCAAGGCATCACGGTTTTTTACATCCTCACCCTGGATAACTCGTTTAACAGCTAATTCCACTTTCTTCCCATTTATTGTGTAAGGGATGTCTCTTATCTGAATTATTTTTTCAGGAACATGTCGTGGCGAGCAATGTAATTTTATTTCCGACTTGATCTGGTTGATCTTTTTATCGCAAAGACCCTCCCCTTTTTTTAATTTTGTAAATAAGATTATTCTCTCATTACCCTTCCATTCCTGACCGATCACTAAACTATCATCAATAAAGTCTATAGACTCTACTACTTTATATATCTCTGCTGTACCGATTCTGACACCACCAGGGTTCAATGTTGCATCGCTTCTTCCAAATATTGTTATACTTCCATATTCTGAAACACTTATAAAATCTCCGTGATGCCAAATTCCCTTAAAAATCTCAAAATATGCTGAACAATATTTTTGATTATTTTTATCATTCCAAAAATAAACTGGCATTGAAGGGAAGGCTGACAGACAGACCAGTTCACCTTTTTTATTAATAATAGATTCGCCTTGATCATTATATGAATGGAGATCCATTCCTAAGCCCTTACATTGTAATTCACCCCTTGTTACTGGAAGCATTGGATTACTTAAAGCAAAGCATGAGATTATATCTGTACCACCTGAAATAGATCCCAGAAGGACATCTTGTTTGATACATTGATATACATAATCAAAGCTCTCATCCATAAGTGGAGACCCTGTTGATAAAATCAAACGAAGCTTAGAAAGTTTTGTGAATTCTAAAGGCCTTATGCCAGAATCTTTGCAAGATTCAATATATTTCGCACTTGTCCCAAATACAGTGATGCCTAATTGTTCCGATAATCTCCAGAGTTCTTTGCCATCAGGGTAAAAAGGCGAGCCATCAAATTGAACTATTGTTGAACCAATTGAAAGAGAAGAGACAAGCCAGTTCCACATCATCCAACCACACGTAGTAAAATAAAATATGCAGTCTTCTCTTTTCAGATCACAATGAAAATATAATTCTTTAAGGTGTTGAATAAGGGTCCCACCTGCAGAATGAACAATTGATTTAGGTAGGCCAGTTGTGCCAGACGAATACATGATATATAGAGGATGATCAAAGGGTAACTGTTCAAAATATAGGGGTTCTGGATTACAGTTAATGAAGTCTTTATATCTTATACTTGATACCTCATCTAAAAGCTCAGGTTCTTCATTTAAATATTCTACTACAATAACCTTTTGTAATGCAGGGATGTTATTGGAGATCTCTTTCAGTTTTTTAATTGAATTATAGCCCTTGCCATTATAAAAATAACCATCAGCGGCGAAGATCACTTTTGGTTCTATCTGGGCAAATCTGTCTAAAACAGCTTTAGTACCAAAGTCAGGTGAGGAAGAGCTCCATATTGCACCAATAGATGTAGTTGCTAACATTGCTATGACTGATTCGGGTATATTGGGTATAAACCCTGCAACTCGATCTCCTTTTACAACTCCTAATGTCCTTAATGCATGAGTAACCTTTTCTACTTCATCGTAGACCTCTTTGAATGAGTATGTAATTACAGCTTTCCCTTCCCCTTTGAAATGAATTGCAGGTCTATTATCACGAAACCTTAAAAGGTTTTCAGCAAAATTCAATTTTGCACCTTGGAACCATTTAGCACCTGGCATTTTAGATACATCGTCTACAACATTTAAATAGGACTTAGAATGAATAATTTTTGAATAGTTCCAAATTTCTTCCCAGAATTCAGATACATGTTCAACTGACCATTGATGTAATTCATTGTATGAATTAATATCTTTTTCATACGATTCATTAATTATATTAATCAATTGAGACATTTGACTTTTTTCAGGAGATTTAGGTTTCCAGAGGATATTTTTCATTATGATTTATTACTTTTATGCGGATAAGTGATAATGATTATTAGGAAAATTTAATCACATCAATTTTCTTTAAAATAATAAATATATTTTACAATTATCAGTAATTGGTCCCTATATGAGCGATTCTTTTTTTTTAATTTATAGTCTAGTTTTTATTGAATTTTAATACTTTAGATGAAAATAGCTTTTTTAACTGCAGGCGGTATTGCCCCTTGCCTATCCGCCTCGATTGGTGCCTTGATTGAGAAATATAATGAAATAGCACCAGATGCAGAGCTTGTTGGATACCTTAATGGGTACCGCGGTCTGTTATTGGGTAATTCCATTTCATTTCCTAACACTGTAAAAAATGATTTTAAAACTTTATATGATTTTGGTGGCTCTCCAATAGGGAATAGTCGTGTAAAACTTACTAATATTGATGATTGTATTAAAAAAGGGTATATACGTGAAGGGGATGATCCACTTAAAATAGCCTCTGAGCAGCTTAAAAAGGACGGCATAGATATCCTTCATACAATAGGAGGTGATGATACTAATACAATGGCAGCACAACTATCGTCCTACCTCAATGATAATGGATATGAACTAACAGTTGTGGGCTTGCCTAAAACAGTAGATAATGATGTTTACCCTATCAAGCAGACTCTAGGTGCATGGACTGCAGCGGAACAAGGAGCCATTTACTTTGAAAATATTATTAATGAGAATACAACAAGCACGAGACAACTTATCATCCATGAGGTAATGGGCAGACATTGTGGATGGCTAACTGCACAAACAGCATATGATTATAGAAAAAGAATGAAGCATCGCAATTTTTTACCAGAGCTATTGATCCAGAAAGAAAGGTGGGATATAGATGCAATATATATCCCTGAACATGATTTTGATATGCAAAATGAAGTCGACCGGTTAAAAAAGATAATGGATGAAAAAGACGGGGTCAATATATTTTTAAGCGAGGGTGCTGGTCAAGAAACCATTGTAAGAGAAATGGAAAACAAGGGTCAAGAGATTCCTAGAGATGCATTTGGGCATGTACGCCTAGATGAGATAAATCCAGGGCAATGGTTTGCAAAACAATTTTCAGATGCATTAAGGGCAGAAAAAACACTAGTCCAAAAAAGTGGCTACTTTGCCCGCTCTGCTAAGGCAAATCAAATGGATATGGATTTAATAAAAAGATCTGCATTTCTTGGAGCCCAAAATGCATTAGATAATAAAAGCGGAGTTGCAGGATTAGATTATAAGGATGGTGAACTAAAACTGATTGGGTTTTCAAGGATTAAGGGCGGAAAACCATTTGATATAAAAGAAGATTGGTACCAAAAAATGATTAACGAAATAGAAAACTAATAAAAATAATAATGAGGAAATTATGAACTTGAATAGTTTAAGCGATATTGCAAAGGCAATGGTTGAAAAAGGCCGAGGTATTTTGGCGGCAGATGAGAGTACACCAACTTGTAAAAAGAGATTTGATTCCATTAATGTAGAAAGCACAGAAGAAAATAGGAATGCATACAGAGATATGCTTTTCACCACACCAGGTATGGAAAAGTTTATCAGTGGAGTAATTCTGTTCGATGAGACATTACGTCAATCTTCTCTAGCTGATGGTGAACTATATCCAGAATATCTTAAGAATTTAGGTGTGATTCCTGGTATCAAAGTGGATAAGGGTGCCCATCCTCTTCCTGGCTCAGAGGAAGAAAAAGTTACAGAGGGATTAGATGGTTTGAATTCAAGATTAAAAGAGTACTATGATCTTGGTGCTAGATTTGCAAAGTGGAGAGCGGTCATTACTATTGGAGAATCGGCACCTAGCGGTACTTGTCTGGTAGCGAATGCCCATGCTCTCGCAAGGTATGCTTCATTATGTCAAGAAAATGGAATCGTTCCTATTGTAGAGCCTGAGATTCTCATGGAAGGAGAGCATACCATTGAAGAAAGTTTTATTGTAACAGAAGAGGTCCTCCATGCAACTTTCAATGAATTACACTCCCAGAATGTTCTCTTAGAGGGGATGGTATTAAAACCTAATATGGTTTTATCTGGATATGGATGCTCAGAGCAAGCAAATGTAGATGAAGTAGCTGAAATGACCGTTACTGTATTAAAGCGCTGTGTCCCATCAGCTGTTCCAGGAATTGCCTTTTTATCAGGTGGGCAGAGTGATGAAGATGCGACAGCACACCTAAATAAAATGAATCAGATATTAGGAAATAACAACCCTTGGAATCTGACATATTCTTATGGAAGGGCATTGCAGGCACCAGCTTTAGCCGCTTGGGGTGGTAAGCAAGACAATGTTAAAAAAGCACAAGATGCATTTTATAAACGTGCAAAATTAAATAGTTTAGCTTCTAAAGGAGAATATGGTTCCGATATGGAATAATGGCCAATTTTCTGCTTTTTACCAAGATGTGTAAGGATGCATTGCTAGGTTCATATTATAATACTTTGCATCCTTAGTGACCTCTTTTCCAATCCAATTAGGAATATCAAAATTCTCGTCCTCTGTTTTTAGCTCTATTTCTGCTACTATGAGGCCATCGTTTGAGTTATGGAATTCATCAACTTCCCATGTATGTCCATTATGAACTACATAGTGCCGTGTTTTAGAAATCAGCGTTGTTTTACAAAAGTGAAGCATAAGTTCTTCTGCATCTTTTTTTGATATAGGGAAATCATATTCTAATCTAGATATCCCAATATTGTTGCCTTTAATTGTTAGAAAATAGTTTTCACCTTTTTCTCGTACTCGAATGACCTGTTTTCTTTCATTGACAATATACCCCTGACGTATCTTCACGGACTCTTTTGCCAATCCAAGAGGGTTTTGCGTAACAAGAAACTTTCGTTCGATCTCAATAGCCATGTTTTCCTCTTACATTTAATGATATAAAATAAATTAATGATGTAATCATTCCAGGATAAAATGGTTCTATGCCAAATAAAAGTGACCCAGTTATTTTTGATATTGAAAACCATATCATAGATACAATTATAGGTATGGTGATCCATTTTATGCCAACATATTCATCAATTAAACTTTTATTATTATTGATTGTCCATAAGAATGGCAATATTAGACCCGGTATCAGAACTGATCCCAATGCGTAAAATAGCTGGACAACTGAAGGTAATAAAAAAGCAAGAGCAAGAGAGATGACAGATATGATGATCAATCCTCTTCTTATAAATAAAATAGGGTCAGAATCTTTTGAGGGCTTTTTTATTCGCCAGAGGATATCTCTTCCAACTGTAATAGCACTTACCAAGCTAAGAGAGTCAATTGTAGACATAAGTGTTGCTAAAATACCTATAATGAATAAACCGAAAAACCCATAAGGTAAAATATCTAATGCTAACATTGGATATACCATTAGGGCCTGATCATTTTGAATATAGCCAATAGTATACAGCCCACATAAAATGGTCAATGAGTCAAATATAGCCCAAAAGCCGATCGCAATTAGTATGCCTTTTTTAGCAGTTTTTGGTGAATCAGCTGCTGCACATCGCTGAAAAAAACCTGGGTCAATAAACGTCCATGCTGCAATAAAGAACCAAACCAAGATATATTGGTAAGTATTTCCACCAAGTGGATCTAGAAATTTTTCTGGTAGCGATTTCAAATGAGATATCGGGTCTCCTATACTGTGCCAGGAAAAACCTACTAACAAGAAAAATGCCAAGAACATTAAAATAAACTGTAATAGATCTGTCCTAACTACTGCTGTAAACCCACCATTCCATATATAAATAACACTAAAGATAGTTGAGACCAATAAAGCTGGGCCTAGATTAATTCCAAAAAGAAATTCTAGTAAAATTCCCATACTGAGAATGTATGGCGCGGGGCTTGCTAAAAATGTGATAATGATAGCAGATAAGACCCCAACAGGTTCACCAAAATATTTTCTAAAATGATCAGGTATTGATAAAAGACCATACTGATTTATTCTTGGAGCGATCCAAAGTGCGTACATCATTGCAAAAATATAATAGGGCAAAGAAAAAATAAACCACGTCTGTATACCATAAAGAAATGTATTCTCGCCAATACCTAATATTGCACCATACCATGTTGTGACTAGAGTCGCAATAAATCCGGTTAAGCTAAGTTTTCTTCCGGAAAGTATAAAGCCACTTTCAGATTGTCTTTCATTTTTTTGACGAATTATACCAATATATATGAGGCTAAGAAAATAGAGCGATATTATAGCCCAATCTAAAAAGTGTATACTGTTCATTTAGTATGATTTAACATGACCCATATCCAATCAGTTGATTTAATTGTACATGTTTTATTTTTTGCTATGTTACTGATTCCTTGAGATGGAAAAGATAGCTTTTCATCTGCTAAAGTATACTCTAGGCCATCTAATGTTATCTCAGTATCTAGGTTTACAGGGATTATAGAGATGACCTGCCCTTGCATTGTATTGAATATTGTCGTTCTCTTAATACAATGAATCTCTGAGTAATTAGATAATAAAGTGATACGTATTCTTGAAGCAAAATTTAATAGTATAAAGAGTGTTGCCATTGAATGGTCATCTCTTAAGCCACTGGAACCAACTAATGATACTTCTTCGATCCCATTTTTACAGCACCATAATAGCCCTTTCTCTAGATCGGTCATATTCTGGTCATTCAACGGTTCTACTTTGCAACCATAATTTTCTCTAGATTGTTTAAGTGAATCAAGATCTCCCAATATATAGTCAGGGGTATGCCCCAGGGTCATTAGGTTGTCTACACCACCATCAAGGCAGATAAAAGTATTTGCTTTATCTATTATTTTGAGGACTGATGGATGTACTGGGCATTCACCATTACCAAATAGGATTATAGGTGTATTTAATGTAGAAAATTTTTGTTTCATATTATAAATTACGAAGGAGAGAAATCATATTAGAACGGATTCTATTATGGAGTTTATTCACTTAAATTTATTACCTTTTCCATGAACCTTAGAAGAATTTCAACCGCATTATTTGAATTTGATGCCCATTACCCTAGGACCATCATTGCTGCAGTTATACTAATAACTGTACTTTTTGGTTGGAAGGTTTTTGATCTTGAAATGGATCCAGGCCTTCAATCCGGGTTGCCAAGAGATCATAAGATCGTTCAGTCAATGGAAATAATGGACAAATTGTTCTCTGGTAGTGATATATTGATCGTTGCCGTTGAATCTGACAGCCTTTTTTCTACAAAAACACTAAAAAAACTTTTTTCCTTTCAAGATTCATTGGAGGCAATAGATCAGATAAGTAGAGTAACGTCTATATTTAATCAGAAATATATTGTCCCAGATAAGAATGGTTTTGAGATAGAATCGGTTCTGTTAGATATTCCTCAAGATTCAATTGGCAATCAGAAATTGATTGAAAGACTAGATAAATCTGGAATAATCGGGAATCTTGTTTCAGAGGATTATAATACTCTATGTTTTATTGGTCAAATCAATTCATCATTTGCTTACGATGAATTTGAGTTTCGAAAGAATATATATGAGTTAGTCAATCGCTTTAGTTCTCCTGAGTATTTTTATGTTTCAAGTTTACCGATCACGCGAGCAACTGTTATTGAATATATGCAGCGAGATATGCGCGTATTTACTCCTGTTGCTATTGGTTTATGTATATTTTTGCTTATGTTATCATTTCGAAGCTGGACCGGTGTATTCCTTCCTTTTTTCGTTGTAGGTTTCTCAATTATTTGGACATTTGGAGTCATGGGTTGGTTAAATATGTCCCTTTCGTTTATTGGAACCCTTATACCGGTAATGTTGGTGGCGATCGCAAATAATTACGGTATCCATATCATTTCACATTATTATGAGTATTCGCGATCTGATACCATGTCAAATAGAGGCCAGATCTTAAAAAGAACTATCCGTAAAGTTGGAATTCCTATTCTTTTGGCAGGAATAACAACTATGGTAAGTTTTTTATGTCTGCTTTCTCACTCTCTACCACGGGCAAGAGAAATGGGCGCACTTGTATCATTTGGGATCCTTATAGCATTTATTCTTAGTATTATCCTTATTCCCTCTGTTTTGGTGCTTGTTCCTAGACCACACTTTTTATCAAAAGGGTTAGGTATGTCTTATGTAGATACTATCCTTATTAATATGGGGAAAGTATTTACAAGATATAGGTCTTTAGTTCTCCTCCTACTTTCAATTGTTGGTATTTGGTTAGCAATGGGAATTCAATATTTGAAGGTTGATACAAACCCAGATCATTATTTCCCTAAATCATCGACATTAAGAATCGCCAACACCAAGATAAGCAATGCTTTTGGTGGTTCAACACAAATGAATATACTTGTTCAAGGAGAGATATTTGATCCTGCGGTACTGGAAAATATTGAGATTTTAACTGACCATATTAAGAATCGTCATAACATAGTTACAAAATCTTATTCAATAGTCGATGTAATTAAAAGAATGCATTCTGGATTTAATGGTGGCGATCCTACAATGGAAGTAATACCTGATGATATAGATCTGATACGTCAATACATGTTCATGTATTCGATCTCATCTGATGGAGATGAGTTTGATTTGATTCTTGATGATATTGAAGATCCATCATACACTCAAATACTACTAAGATTGCAAGAGGTCCAAACACATGCTATCGCTGCGATTGTTGAGGACACAGAACAATTTATAGAAGCAAACTTTTATGATGAATCTCCAATGGAATTAACAGGTAGCGCAACCTTATTAGGTGTGCTGAATCATATGGTGATTCGTGGGCAATTTATAAGTCTGGTCGTTTCAGTTTGCATCATTTTATTAATTATGTCTATTGTCTTTAGATCTTTTATTGGAGGATTACTAGCTACTTTCCCAATGTCAGCATCGGTGGTTATGATGTTTGGTTTAATGGGCTATTTGAATATAACATTAAACATTACAACATCATTACTTACCTGCATACTTGTAGGTGTTGGTGTAGATTATACAGTTCATTTCCTTTGGCATCTACGTGACCATGTGAAGGATGGAGATTCATTAGATGAGGCTATTACAAATACATTTCGTATATCTGGAAAAGGGATCCTTTTTAATGGTTTATCAGTTGTCGTTGGTTTTTCAGCATTATTGTTTTCTGTATTTGTACCTGTGAAAATTTTCGGTATCTTAGTTATGGGCTCTATTTCATTTTGTTTATTTGGTGCTTTGGCAACATTACCTGCACTTACAAGTTTAACAAAACCAAAATTTTTATTTAAATAATTATGGAACAAAAAGATAGAAACCTAAGTGCTATTATATACTTATTAATTTTTGCATTAATATTCTATGCTTTTTCAATCTCTAATTCTACACTTTCTCTTGATGGTAAAACACTCAAGGACATCATTCTCTTTTTATTTGATAATTATCTTGATTTCATCTTAATAGGGTATGTTTTTATCTGCTTTCAGATTGCAGGTTATGTTGAACTCAGGTATAAACAAGACTTTATCACCGTATCATTATTAAGTATTATTTTCACACCATTATCAATATTTTTCATTTTACAGAATGAAGTAGAAGATGATTAAAAATATTATATTAATAACCTCTTTCTTTTCAATGGGGTTTGGTCAAGATTTGAATGCCTACGAAATAATGGATAGGGTTTATGCAATTCCAAAACCCAATACTTCTATTATGGAGATCAGGCTCGAAATCACTAGAAAAAAAAGGAATAAAGAAAAAACAAAAGTTCGAGAGTTCACTAGATACGAGAAATATTATGATAAGGGGAAATACAGATCTAAGTCCATGGCCAGATTTAATAAACCAAAGGTAGTAAAAGGGGCAGGGCTATTGAGTTGGGTGCAAAAAAATGGGCAGACTGACCAATGGTTTTTCCTTCCAAAATTAAAAACTGCAAAAAAGGTGAAAGGAAAAGAGAAGAGTAAATCCTTTCTTAATACTGATTTTATCTATGAAGATCTAGAAAGTAGAGGACCTGGAATGGATAGTCTGGTGAGTATTGGCACTGAATTCATTGAGGGAGAGCAATGTAGAATGATAATGGCATGGCCAAAGAATCAGAGCTCTTATTTTGCTAGAAAATTATGGGTGAATATGCAAAAATGGCAGATCCATAAAGTGGAGTATTACACTAGTGACTCTAATAAACAGAAAACTCTATTTTTAAGTGATTTTATTACCACAAATGGTTTTACAACTCCTGGAAAAATGTTAATGGATATGGGCAATGGTAACAAATCAGTAATGCAGATCACATCCTACGAACCAGAGATAGGTCTAAATGAAGAGATATTTTCAAAATCTTTTCTAATAAAACTATAAAAAAATAATTTTAATATCTTATCAATGAGCAGGCAACTGATAATCCAGCGCCTGTTCCAATAAATAGTATAAGGTCGCCTCGCTTTATACGATGGTCATTTATTCCAATAACCAATGCCATAGGTAGAGACGCAGCCACACAATTTCCAAATTCTGATACGATGTCTATTACCTTTTGATTATCAAAAATCCCTGATGATCTATATGCCTCTACGGCCTTACCTGATGCTTGATGTGGGACTACCCAGTCTATAGAACTTGGGTCTATACCTGTAACTTTTAATGATTTTAATATCATTTTATATACCTGTCTTCGAGCAATCTTATATATCGCAGGTCCATCCATTGAAAATAGATTATCCTCTGGAATTGTATCGGGATCTTGTGGATGTTTATTTGTGCCACCACCTCTAACCTCAGTGAGTGTCGATCCGCTTGGCCATGTTTCCATATTATAATATATCAACTCACTATTATCACTTTCACATGCAGGCTCGACCAATACAGCTGCTGCTCCATCACCTAATAATGAAGCGCTTTCAGGTTCATTAAAATTTCTCCCTCTAGTTCCTCTGTCAGCTGATATAATTAAAATTCGCTTATATGCCTCTGAAAAGATCAAGGTGCTGGCCGTATGTAGCGCAGTAATAAAAGACAAGCAGGTGCAATGGATGCTAAATGAGGGGATACCTTCAAAGCCCATTTCCTTTTGATAGAACGTAGATGTATCGGGAATAGTCTGCTTTGGAACACCTGAAGCATTAATAATTAGATCTGGTGCTTCACCGCTATTAAGAGCTTCTTTGCCTGCGATTGCACCCATCTTATCAACATCTATTTCAGAAAACCGTCTTTCTCGTACCCCTGATTTTTCATGTATCCATTGGGTGGATTTTCCTATGAGTGGTGCTATATCTGCAGATGTTTCAATTTTAGGTGGAAGATATAATCCTACACCACTGATCTTTACTTTCAATTCTAAAACTTTCTAGAAAAAATATTTTAATTCAAATCTTATATGAGAGAAATCTTCCATTCTATTAAAAGGATAGTTATCCCCATCTGGATGAGCAGATGAACCATTTACTTTTGTTAGGGCAATTAAGCCTTCCAGATCTTGTTCAAATTTATAACCTACTTTTAATTCCATTAATAATCCAGCAGTACCACTTACATCTTCGTACTCTGCAATATCCATCATGGATGTGATGGATATACTCAATTGCTCATCAAGAATCTTTTTTTCTAAACTAAGAAAAACAGCTTTTTTTGTTAGAATAGCCAGTGGCACACCCATACCCGGAGTAAAGAAGTTTGAGGGGTCAATGTTTGAGGGGTCAATTTCAAGATTGGGTATGTCGATCTCTTGGTCTACGGGTAAACTATCAGATGAATAATGCAATGTGTCATGTGTAAAATATTGAGCTAAGAGAGTTATATCAAAAGGTAACTCTGTCTCAAATTGAATAGTAGATTGAAAGTATTCCGCCTCTTCTAAAAGCGGATAAGTGAAATGCAATGAATCATAGTAGATGGGATTGAAAGAACTAGGTCTTTCAATCGAGGTGTTCTGGTCCTCAGTTCTAAAATAACCTAGGTCGTACCTTAAAATGAACCAATCGTTTAGTAATACACCGCCTAAACCCATAACATTAGTTTTTCTGTACCCAAAAACAATGTCTACGTTTGGAAAAGAAATATCACTGCCACGTCCATATACATTAACACCCGTAAGATTAAATGTCCGATCATATCCTGAAAAATAGGAAGCAGATAGATCACCAAAATCTGTGGAGTATGTAGCGTACAAACCACCTTCATAAGGTCTTTTGGAAATGGGCAATATTTCGTTTGCATCTGGATAAATAGGTAATTGTACGGGAAAATCATCATCTCCTAAAGGGATACGATTTGTAGAATGAAGTGGGGAGAAAACCGTATTGATCTTTAAATTGCCCATATAATAATCCATTGCTGCTGAAAGTGTAGCCATTTTCCTTTCTATGCCCCCAAAAAATAGATAGTAGTAATCAAGGCCACTGGCATTGTCCAGAGGGCTATTCTCATCAACACTACCCCAAGAATGTATCTGTTTGCCTATCCTTAATTCATATATGTCAGTATTGTAGGAAACATATAGCTCTCGCATATCAATAATAAAATCTTGTGGGTCAGATGAACCCAGGAAATAGCTATCATCTCTTACATGATATTCTAATGCAAAATTACCATTTAATGTGATCTGATCAGCCTGGTTCTCAAGATTCAATGATACCATCCGATAAGGTATATTGATCAATGATTGGTCTGATAGTCTTGATATATATGTAAAGTCTACATGTCCAGATAATGAGAAATTTGATGTATTAGCTTCCAAGTTGTATAACACAGAACAGATAAATAGGAACACATATCTTGTCAAGTGGCTTTGCGCTCGTTTATTCAGGTTATTCATTATTTCAGAAAGATAATTTTTTGCGTTTTAGTTTCAAAACCATCAGAGAATTTAATATAGTAGACTCCTGAAGGATGTTGGCTTCCATCCCATGATATGGAGTGTTTTCCTATTGTAAAATATTGATCAATTGAAATTGCACTGACCTCTTGGCCCAGACTATTAAAAACTTGAATATTCATTTTTCGATCAAATGGAATATTAATATCGATATTTACAGTAGGATTAAATGGGTTGGGATAGGGTGCTGAAACATGATATTGATAGGGAAAATCACTTTTTTCTAAATTAGTTGTCGTGCTATCACAATTTTGTGGAGATAGCACTGGAAATGAATAATAGAATTGGTCAAGACTTAATTCAAAGTTATCGCTCTCAGCCACACAGGTCGCAATACTATCACATAAGTAATTTGCTCCAATGGCAAAGAATGGAAACCCTCCATTATCATTATTATTCCAATCTAATTCCATATCACAAAAACACTCTGGTAAATCATCAAGTTCATTATTGAAAAGCCATAAATAATCTAGATTATTAAGGCTGCAGATCGACTCGGGTAATGATTGTAAATGATTATATCCCAGATCCAGAAAATATAGATTTGAAAGATTGCCTATACTATCGCCAATTGATGATAAAATATTATTATTCAAATAGACAGAAAATAATCCAGACAGATCACTAAATGATTCTGGTAGTTCTGATATCCTGTTCCATTCGAGGTAGAGTGATGCGAGTTCATTAAGATCACCAAAATTATCTGGTAGTACATAAATAGTGTCATTTACACCAGAGCTATTGCCATAGTTTCCTGCGACTAAGAATCGTAAGCGACCATTGAACCAGGTCTGTGTTCCCAACTCAAGTGGAGAATTATATTCTAGTTCATTTTGAACCACTATACTATCAAGTACAGCTATATCATTATTATTTAGACAGGAATCTCCAACAAGGATAGTTACATTGCCTGGCAACTCATCAAAATAAGTAAAGGAGCTATCGCATTCTGCGAAGCACCAGTTCGTAAATAGACCAATTAAAATAACAATATAAGAATATTTCATTTTATTTAAGGTAAAGGACCTTTTTCGTTTTTGTGGTGGTTCCATTGCTTAGTT
>CENP01239193.1_pt1 | contig 17703 bp, 14 predicted proteins | sample 361281 | NCBI WGS metagenome assembly CENP01 (sample SAMEA2591122, study PRJEB7988) | marine metagenome | biome: marine biome (ENVO:00000447); feature: deep chlorophyll maximum layer (ENVO:xxxxxxxx); material: saline water (ENVO:00002010), including plankton (ENVO:xxxxxxxx) | depth 70 m | reverse complement strand
ATTGCGCTCATGTAAATTATATACTTTTCACTTATCAGGTCCTTATAACGACTGAAAAAGAAAGTTGTAAATATGAATTCTTGTGGAAGGGCAGATAAAATTGGGTAAACTAAAAATATAATTATAAGAAGATAGGGGGCCTCTTTTTGAATAATAAAAAGTTTATCATTATAAAAATAAAAAGTGATTAGGAAAATAACTAAACTTAAAACAAACCATCGGATACAGATTATAGATAGGTTATTTTTTGTAAATGATGAGAATTTTAGAATATTTAAAATTCTGTCTTTTTTATGAAAGTAGTAAAAAATAATAAAAGTATATGATGTTATAAACCATAAGATCAATATGACATTATCTGCCAACCTATTAAAAAGTATAATTGATGGAATTATCAAACCAATAAATACTATTTCAATAAATTTATAATATTTATTTAAAAATAAAAGTTTTGTCATTTTAACTATGATGCGTGTCTATAAAAAATACTGAAGAATAGAAGTTTTATCTATAATTGATTTTATTATCTGTTAAATTTAAATTTATAAACATTAATTTTACTATGTCAAAAAATAGATTTCATTTATCAATCATTTTAAGCTTTATTTTGTGTGTATTTTCTTTTCATGCAAATGCAAATGTATATGTTGATGAATTTAATGATGCAAAGGAACTATACGTTACTCAAAAATTTAATACTTCAATTACAAAGTTAAACGATTTAATTCAATCTGGTAATCTAGATGAGGAAACTCTTACAAAGGCTTTTTTATACCGAGGTTTAGCAAACTACGAAATGGAAAACTTCATTTCAGCTATAACTGATATAACGAATGCTCTTTGGCTTGATTTACTTTTACCTGAAGAAAGGGAAATTGCACTGGAGACGAGATCTTCAGCTCGAGCTAAAATTGGTCAAGTTGATTTAGCAAATGAAGATAAAAACTACATAGATTCCCTAAGTAAAGCAAAGACTAATGAAAATGATGAACAGATGGAAAGAATGAATGTTGAAGATTTAACTGTTGAAAGTAAAATAGATAATCTCAAAAGTAATTTTTCTATGAATATTAGTAATTTTTTTGGTGAGCCAGATATTGAAATATCAGAAAAACAAAAAGATAGTGACTATATTAAGGATGATCAAGATATTTATGAAAAAATACTAAAATTTAATTCCAAAGATGAAATTGACAACTACCCTTTAATCGAAGAAAGCGCAAATATTGACGAAACAGAAACAATCATAAACAATACTAACACGATAATTGCGGAGCCAATTATAACCGAGGATACTAACGTGATTGCGGATGATGTGTCAGAAGAAGTTAATATTAATAATATTAAATTGAGTTACATTGAGCTGGATTCAGGGTTGACAAAGCTCGAGGCGCAAATAAGAGTTAATAAAATAATTAATGATAATTATAAAGTATTAAGTGGAATTCAACCTCAAAAAAGAGAAATTACTCAGGCTAATGGTATAAATACCTATGACATTATCATTGGTCCTTTTTCAAACATAAATAGAATGCAGGATATTGCAAATAGCCTTGAAAAAAATAATTACCAATATAATATTAAAAATATAGCAGGATAATCAAAAATCAAATGATAAAAAAAATAAGATCATATTTCTTAACCGGATTAGTACTATCAGCGCCTGTAGCTATAACACTTGCAGTAGCATGGTGGTTTATAAACAAAATAGATGCTATTTTTACACCATTTATTCCAAATCAATATTTGCCTGAGAATTTTTTACCCTTTCCAATCCCGGGTGTCGGGCTAATTATTGGCTTTATAGTCATCACTTTTTTTGGTTTTTTAGCACGAAATGTATTAGGGGTAGGTTTTATAAAGTTTGGTGAGTCAATTCTAAACAGAACACCTGTTGTTAGAAATATATATAAGGGTCTGAAACAAATATTTGAGACTGTTTTCTCAGAAAATGGACGCTCATTTTCAAAAGCTGCAGTTATCGAATATCCAAGAAAAGGTGTTCATGCTATTTGTTTTGTGTCAACAGATACAAAGGGTGAGATATTAAAGAAAATCGCAAAAGATGGTGAGGTGTATTTATCAGTTTTTTTACCAACCACACCAAACCCAACATCTGGTTTTTTACTATTCTTACTCGAAGAAGACGTTCAGATTCTAGATATGAGTGTTGAAGATGCAGCTAAGCTTGTAATTTCGGCTGGTTTGATAAATCCGGAATAGGTATTAATCTAAGTTAATATGTATTTGTAGTCATGAGCTTCATATAAATCAAATAAATATTTATATTTTTCCCGGCTATCCTTATTTGTAAGTATTTCATCTAATATTTTTGGGCTAATTGTAGATGCTTTTTTTGTTAATTCTATAATAAGTTCTTCATTTAATACATGATAGTTTGAATAACCTGATTGCCGAGTACCTAGAATATCACCATATCCCCGTAGGGCCATATCTTCTTTTGCAATTTGAAAACCATCATTATTTTCTTTTATTATTTTTAATCTATCTTTTGCTATTTCAGTTAGATTGTTGTCATGTAACAATACACACCACGACCTATTATTACTTCTTCCAACTCTTCCTCTTAATTGATGTATCTGACTAAGACCGAATAGATTGGCATTTTCTATTACTATAATGTTTGCTTGTTTAATATCTATTCCAACTTCAATAACAGACGTCGCAACAAGCAAGTTCGTTTCGTGATTCAGATATTTATTTAGCTCATTATGTTTATCATCCTCGTTCATCTTTCCATGAATCAAAGATAAATTATTTTTGAAATACTTTCTTAAATATTGGTATCTTTCAATAACCGAGGTTCGATTGTTATCATTCGATAATATTTGAGGACATACCCAAAAGACTTTATTTTTCTTATTTATTATCTTTAATAAACGTTCAACTAATTCATTTATTTTTGTTAAAGAAATAATATTAGTTTCAATTTTTTTACGATCAGGGAGATTCTGTAATTCAGATAAATTAATATCACCATATTTTGTTTGTATTAATGTTCTGGGTATCGGTGTGGCCGTCATAAGAAGCAAATCAGCTCTTCCAGATGTAGATTTCTTTTGAAGAGATAGTCTTTGATGAACCCCAAATCTATGTTGTTCATCTATAACAACTAAACCAAGGTTTTTATATATGATATTTTCTTGAAAAATTGCATGAGTTCCAATTATTACATTCATTTTTCCATTTTTTATACTTTCAATATTTCTTAACCGATCATCACTTGGTGTACTTGATGTCAATAAGCAGGATGTAAAATTATAATCTCTAATAAAGTCTTGAAAATTATTATAGTGTTGCTGAGCTAATATCTCCGTTGGTGCAAGTAATGCAAATTGATAATTAGACTCTATGGTTTTAAGACCAGCAAAAAATGAAACAAGAGTTTTTCCACTTCCAACATCACCTTGAAGTAATCGAATCATCTGTTGAGGTTTACTCATATCATTGAATATTTCATCAATTGCTTCTTTCTGAGTTAAAGACAGGTCAAATGGTAATTTCTTTTGAATTTTATCAAATAAATTGGAATCGGAATTTAGTGATATACCATTTACTTTTGATCTGATTTTTCTTATATGTTCTATTTTTATCTGATTAATTAAAATCTCATCAAATGCTAATCTTCTGATAAATTTATTTTTTTCTTCTTGGAAATAATTTTCATCTGGCATATGAATTCTTTGGAAGGTTTCTAAAATCCCATACCACATATTTTGTTCTAGAAACTCTGGTGTGTACCAGTCATCTATCTTTTCCAGGTAATTAAATATTTTTTCAAATGTCGATGTAATATTATAATTCGTTAAACCATTTGTAAGTGGATATATTGGCTCAAAATTTCGTCTTCTACTAAACTCATTAGAATTTAATATAAAATCAGGGTGAGAGATCTGTTTTTTATTATTATAGTTCGATACTTTTCCAGATATAAATTTACTATCACCGACATTAATTTTGCTTGCCATATAGTAAGGCATATTAAAATACAATAACTCTAAAACTCCAGTTTGATCCTCAACTAGAAATTGATGAGGTCTATTTTTAAAACCACGAACATATTTAGTAATTTTTCCATTTATTGTACAAATATCTCCATCTTCTATTTCAGCAATATTCTGAATCTTATCTCTCTGGATTATTTTGTAAGGAAAATGCCACAGAAGATCAATTATTCTAACATTTTCTTTGCCTAGTAATTTTGAATATTTATTATAATTATTCTTACCTATTCCATCGATAAGCATTAAGTCTGTGAATAATTTGTTGAATTTAACTGTTTGCATAATAAAAAAATTGTAATTTTATAAAACGACCATAACTTAATAATATCACTAATCTTATGAGAATTTGTATGAAAAACGAATTTCAAAATAAACTAATCTACAGATCTTGGCATAGAGGTACAAAAGAATTAGATTTAATTTTGGGTAATTTTATATCAGAAAATATTCAAAATCTCTCCGATGACGAGATTGAAAATTATAAGATACTATTAAATTGTGAGGATCCTGATATATATAAGTGGATTGTGAATCAGGAAGAACCATTTAAAACATCCTTAAAAGATCTGATTGGTAAAATTAGAGCCTATTTAAAGTCTAATAAAATAGATGTCCTCAACTGACAATTTAAAAAATAATTTATTTATTTATTCAGTACCACTTGGTTCTGAAGCAAGCCATCTTGCTGAAATATATAATAGTGAAAAACAAAATTTAATTTATATCTTACCAGATAATATCACTATTACAGAATTTAGTTCTGCAATTAGATTCTTTGATAATAAAATTAAGATTGTGAATTTATATGAATGGGATTGCCAAGCATATGATAGTTATGGGCCAAGTCGAGAAAATCAGGCTAAGCGAATTCTTAGTCTAATTAAGCTAAAAAGTTATTTAAAGAATAAAAATAAATTTATTACACTAGTTACTCCCAATACTTTTCTTCAAAAGATCCAAGATCTAACAATTTATAATAGGCTAAAAATTAATAATAATAGTCATATGGATTATAATAAACTTATTACTTATCTTCATGTTAATGGCTATGAAAAAGTTGATAGCGTATACGAGGTCGGAACTTATGCGAATAGGGGTGGAATAATTGATGTATATAGCCCTAACTATAAATTTCCTCTAAGAATTGATTTTTTTGGAGACAAGGTTGATAGTTTAAGACTTTTTAATTTTCAAAATCAGAGAACCATTAAAGAAATAGATGAATCTATAATTTATCCTTTTTCAGAAATAATCTTTGAAAGTCAGATAATAAGTAACTTTCAAAAAAATTATATATTCAATTTTAAAAGAGATAGTAACAATGAAATATATTCGAATACAATTGAAAAGATACGTTCAAATGGAATAGAGCAGTATTTACCGCTTTTTTATCAAGATTTAAATAAAATAAGCGATGTAATTCCTTATGCAAGAATTGTATGTGATGAGTTTACAGAACAAAAATTATTTGGCACATTAGAACAAATAAAAGAGATATTTGAATATAAGGTTGGACTTGATAAAAATGATGATTTTATTCAAAATATAATCAAACCTCTCAATCATACAGAGTTATATTGTTCAAAGGAGGATATCTCCAATTTGTTGGTTAGGGATAGATATTACCTTACTAATTCAAAAAATCCAAATACAGAAATATATGATACTTTCCAAATTTTAAAATCAGATTCTATTGATTTTAACGATGAGACTAATCTTTTATCAACTAATTATTTAAATTTGAGAGATGGAATTAAAAATATAATAAGTCGATTATTAAAAGAAAATACTAAAGTGGTAATATTTACACAAAAAATCAAAAACTCTATTTCATTCTTAAATGAGATAGGGATAGATACAAATCAAATTGAAACAATCAATAGCAATTCAGATATTCATAATAATTGTAAACTTTATTTTAACGACAATGTTAATCTTGGAAGTTATCAAAAAGAAAATATTGCTTACTTATCATTTAATCAAATTTTTAATTTTAAAAAAAATGAGAATTCATTTAAGTCAAAAAAATCAAATAATTATATAAAGGAGATTAATTCTATTAACGTTGGTGATCTTGTTGTTCATTCAGATTACGGTATAGGTAAATTTAATAGTATAAAAAAAATTACTTCAAATTCAGTAACGTATGATTGTTTGGAATTAATTTATAAAGATAATGACAAAATACACCTTCCCGTTGAAAATATAGAGCTTCTGTCATTATACTCACGTTCTTCAGCAGATAGCGTAGTCTTAGATAAACTTGGAACTGGTAGTTGGCAATTTAAGAAAGCAAAAGTTAAAGAGAGAATTAAAGAAATTGCATTTGACTTAATTAATATTGAAGCAAAGAGAAGAACATCATCAGCTCCAATAGTGCATATTGATAATAGATATAATGAATTTGTGTCATATTTTGGATATAACGAAACACCTGATCAAGAAAAAGCTGAAAAGAATATATTAGCAGATTTATCTAAAGGGGTTCCAATGGATAGATTAGTCTGTGGAGATGTTGGATTTGGAAAAACTGAACTTGCATTACGATCATCGTTTATAATGTCTTCTAATGGATACCAGGTTGTAGTCTTAGTTCCGACAACACTTCTTGCAAAACAACATTATGAAAATTTTAAAGAAAGATTCAAGAGTTTTGCAATAAATATTGGGTGTTTAAGTAGGTATAGTAATAAGAAAGATAGAGAATTAATTATAGAAAATGCAACAATAGGTAACCTCGACATACTAATTGGTACACATTCAATATTAAATGAACAGATAAAATATAAATCACTTGGATTAATCATTATTGATGAAGAGCAAAATTTTGGAGTTGAACAAAAAGAGCATTTAAAAAAACAATCATCAGGAACACATATTTTATCTTTGTCTGCTACACCAATACCAAGAAGCATGCAACTTGCTCTAAATGGAATAAGAGATCTCTCAATAATATCAACACCACCAGACGGTCGCTTACCTATAAACACCTCCGTTAATTATTTTGAACCCACATTGGTGAGAAAGGCAATTCTCTCAGAGAAAGAACGCAATGGACAATCGTTTATAATTTGTCCAAAAATTAAAGACATACCAAAAATTGAAAGATTTGTAGAAAAATATCTTCCTGAAATAAAATATGCAGTCGCTCATGGTAAATTATCAAACAAAGATATGAATCAAATTATGAATGATTTTTATGAAAATAAATATGACTTAATTATCGCAACGTCAATTATTCAATCTGGTTTAGATATTCCCAATGCTAACACAATAATCATTACTAATTCTCAAAATTTTGGCCTATCACAAATATATCAAATTAGAGGTAGGGTGGGGCGATCAAAAATGCAATCATCTGCATATATAACAATCCCAAGGCATGATATCTCAAAGAAAGCATTATTACGTCTTCAAATTTTAAAAAATATAGAAAGTCTTGGTATGGGATTTATTTTGGCATCGCATGATTTGGATATAAGAGGTGCTGGAAATATACTGGGGAGTCAGCAGTCTGGGCATGTGAAAGAGGTTGGTGTTGAGTTATTTAACACAATGTTATCAAATGAAATTGATAATATTAGGAATAGCTCTGATGTTGAAAAAGATTGGTCTCCAATTATAAAAATTAACCAATCCTACTTTATTCCTGACACATATATCTCGGATATTAGAGTTAGGATGGGTATATATAAGAGACTTTCCGATGCTGCAGATGTAAATGAATTATCTGATCTTAGAGATGAAATAATCGATAGATTTGGAATAGTTCCAGAACCAGTCATAAAACTGATTGATATATTATCTCTGAAAATTAAATGTAAAAATACAAATATTTCAAAAATAGAGTCTGGAAAAAAAGGGCTTAATATTACTTTTAAAGATAATAAGTTTAAGAATTTAGACGCACTATTAGAATGGATAGATGAAAATAAGACTAGGGTTCAGATAAAACGAAATAATCATTTATTTATTTCAAGCATTGATGATAGGCACCATACAATGGAAAGTGTAACTGAAATAGTTGATAATCTAATAAATTTAGAAATTTAGTCTCCAATGTACCAGCTATTTGTCTTATAGCCATCAAGTGAAACTTTTTCAGGATAATTAATACTTTCGCTGACTGCAACCCACTGGTGAGGCCAATGAAATAGTGGGATTACATAATATCCAGATATTAACATTCTGTCTAAAGCTCTAACTGAATACATAAATTCATCTAATTTTTTTACAGATACAATTTTTTGAATTAAACTGTCTATCTTTTTTGAGGTGATGCCTGGATAATTTCTGCTTCCGATTTCACTTGCACTCGCTGAGCCCCAGTAAAAATTTTGTTCATTACCAGGCGAGAGTGAAGAGTACCAGAAGTGTTCAATTATATCGAAATCAAAGTTTTGTTTTCTCTTTTGATACTGAGTAGAGTCAACCATTTTTATATTTAGCTTTATTCCAATTCGCTCCAAACTCTTCATATAGTTTATAGCATATTTTTCTTGTCGCTTATCCGTTATCAAAAATTCAAGTACAAAAGGTTCTTTGGTAATTGTGTTAATTAGTTGTCCATCTACTATACTGTAATTAGCTTTTTCAAATAATTTTAGGGCTTTATTTAGAACAATCCTCTTATCTTTCTCGAAATCGTATTGTTTTATATTTAGGATATTTTCATTTATTGAAGGTAAGTTATCTGATAGTAACTCTTTTTCAAGGTTACTAATTGGTTGATTAATAGATGATAGATATGAATTATCAAAAAATCCTTCAGTTCTATTATAAAGGTTATGATAAAGGCTTTTGTTTATCCAATTAAAGTCAAATAAGATAGTCAGCGCTTTTCTAACATCTATGTTACTAAGATATGGTTTTCTTGTATTTAAAGCGAGACCAAGCATACCGGCTGGAGTTTTTCGTTCAATTTCTAATAGCTTTATTTTTCCACTATGCACATTCTTATGTTTTTTAATATTGTTCCATCTAGTTGGGTCCCAAATTTGATAAAAATCAAATAAACCTGCTTTAAATGCCTCAAATCGAGAATTATCATCTAAATAATAATCAACAGATATAACCTCAAAATTATGTAGTCCATTATTAATTGGGACTTCATTACCCCAATAAGCTAAATTTTTTTCATAAGTAATATTTCTTCCTTGCTCAATTTTAGAGACAATATATGGGCCAGAACCAATTGGAGTATCTAATTTTGCTTCTTTGATCCTTTCATTACCATATATATGCTCAGGTAATATTGGCATCATACCAATTATTAAAATTAGCTCCCTATCATCCTTATTATTAGTAATAAACTTAATACTTTTATCTGAGGTGATAAGGACTTCATTAATACGCGAATAATAGCTTCGATGATTGGGTCTGCCACTTTCCTTTAATGCATTAAAAGAAAAGAGAACATCTTTTGGTGTAATTTTTATACCATCAGAGAATTGAGCCTTATCGTTTATAAAAAACTCTATCCAAGTTCTGTCTTCGGGATAATGAATTTCTTCTGCAATTAGGCTTCGAAGAGTGAATGGCTTGGAATAATCTCTGGATAATAGACTTTCAAAAATATAATCACGAATACCATAAGCTGAACGACCTTTTATAATAAATGGATTAGTAGAGTCGAATGTTCCAAGAGATGCCATTTTGAAGACGCCACCGATATTTGAGTTTGGGTTAGCGTAATTTAAATATTCAAAGTTATTATTTAATAGAGGGTCACCATGCATCGATATACTAGAAGAGATAATAATTTTCTCATTTGCAAGTGGAGCACTGATATTGAAATTAATAAAAACTAATAAAAAAATTATTATTTTTAAAATCATTTTTTTATACTTTAATGTAAAATAAAATCTGTTATTATCACTCATATTTATTATATTAAATTTTATTGGTTATGAATAGTAATGTTAAGTTTTAGTAAAAATATATTCTTATTTCTTTTTCTGTTAATTTTAATAAATCCTGTAATCGCAGATAATCACATCGCTGAGGTTCCTGCTCAAAAACCACTAGAAAATACTCCAAATTGGGCTAAAATTTGTGAGACGATTGATGAGAATAAGATTTGTCAAATAAGTTTTGGTCAACTTATGAATAATGGTGATCAAAAAATCTGGTTCTCAAGAGTCGGTGTCGTAGAATTAAACGAAGGAGATAAAAAGCTATTTATCCATGCTCCTTTGGGTGTAAAGATACAAAGTGGTGTTCTATATCAAATAGATGACAACCAAACAAATTCAATGCAGTACCATGCATGTTTTAACGTTCAGGGATGTCAAGCTCTCCTTGAGGTGAATGATACTATGATACAGCAACTAAAAGATGGTAAATTTATAAAAATGAGATTTATATCACTAAACGGACAGTCAATAGACGCTACGGTTCCACTTGCTGGTTTTACAAAGGCATATAATAAGTAATATCTAATGTTTAAGATTGTTTAGTAGTTTGTAGCTACCATCTATATATTCACTAAATATATTATTTATTTCATCGTGACAAATTGGTTCATCAGAATCATCTAGTTCTAAGTTTTGCTCAGACACATATGCTATATATTCTGTCTCACTGTTTTCTGCCAATAGGTGGTAAAAGGGTTGATCTTTGGTGGGACGAATTTTTTGTGGAATAGACATCAAATATTCTTCTGTGTTGGCATATTCAGGATCTATATCAAAAACAACCCCCCTAAATGGATAATATTTATGTTTAACTACTTGACCAATATTAAAATTAGCATTTTTTATATTTTTCATTTTTTCTGTATCCATCTTTTATGCGTCCAAAGCCATTCATCAGGTTCTGATAATATCCAGTTACTATAGATAGTATTTATATTTTTCATTATATTCAAGACACTATCACTTTTGTTCCTATCTTTTGTGATTTTAATATCATAAAATTCATAACCATAGTGAACATCTTTTAATCTTTTTACCTTAATAGCTATAATGTCAGTTTTTGTTTTTAGAGCTATAACTGCAGGTACAGTCATTGTGTAACCCTTATGACCGAGGAAATCTATACTAATACCCTTAAATTCCCTTTGATCACACATTAGCATGATATTTGTGCCATCGTTTATTAGGCGTATAAGATCTTGAGCTGTGACTTTATGTTTATTAAGGCAGCCGCCTTTATATATTAGAGATCTTCTGTTTCGCATGAGATTTTCGATGTAAGGATTGTTAAAAGGTCTATAAACTATAGCAGTTTTCTGGTTTTCTAGTAAAAACGGTATCCCAGCTAATTCCCAATTACTAAAATGAGCCGATATTAAAATTTTACCTTTTTTATTTTTAGAGGGTATGGTCTTATATGAAAATCTATTATCTTGTTTGATTAGAGATTTAATCATTAATAATTCAATTATATTACGGCCTATGTTACCCCAAACTCTTTTTGAGTATGTTTTTGCCATCTTATTATCTATATTTAAATATTTTTCTAGCTGATTTATGACACGATTATTTTTTTTTACTTTTCTCCCAAGGTTAGAGGTAAAGTAGTAACCTATATTAGAGGATAGATTTATTGGTAACAATGATAGCAAAAAATATATTGTAATAAATCCAATATAAACAGTAGGATATATAATTATTTTCATGTTAAATATTCAGTTATTTATTATTTTTTCTCTATTACCATACCTTGACTTAGTAATATTTTTCGTAAAATTTTAGATTTATTCAAGCTTTGTAAACCTATATTCCTAAGTATTTTATATCTGGTTTTGTTTTCCATCATACTATTGTACAGAAGATTTACTGATTTATGTCTTTTATATACATCAAGCCATCTCTGTTCATTATATTTATTCGTTATTACTTTTGAGCCCGGATTAATATCACGGTTTTGGGCCAATAAAGAATATAACTCTTTTATATCTCTTATTCCAAGATTTAATCCTTGCGCACCTAATGGTGGAAATACATGAGCTGATTCACCAACTAAGATCACTCTATTTTTAGCAAGTTTATCTGCAATCACAACTTCGGAGGGTAATTCGGAAAAATTACTATTCATTTCAACTCGCCCAAGGTATGGAGAGAGTGTTGTATTGAATATATTTTGTAGTTTTTTGTTTTCTATAAAAGACTCAATATTTTTTTTATCGTTTATATAAACTATGGCACTTTTTTTAGAGGACAAAGGAACGCTTGTAAGCAAGCTACCATTCTTATGTATTTCATAGCTTGTACCATTATGATCTTCTTTATGGTCAATTGTAGTGATAAGGATATTTTCTTTATATTTTTTTCGGGTATATTCGATATTTGCAAAATCTCTGGTTATAGAATTTCTTCCATCGGCTCCAATTATTAAGTCAAATGTTTCTTTTTTTCCGGATGTCTCAATAATAATATTATCAATATCTTGTAAGATTTTTTTAACAAGAATCTTTTCTCTTTTAATATTGTCTGTATTTAAAATTTCTTTAATTAATAGTGTTGAAAGATCAGTGTCAGAAACATTATATGCGAATGCATTTAGGTTAATTTCAGAAGAGTAAAATTCTAATATTTTTTCTGTACTTGATAGCTGGTCAATAATCTTAAATTTAATAAGAGCAGATATAATTGTATCATTTTCTTTTAATGAAATTAAGTCTTGAAAAATATTAAAAGATGTTTGTAATATCGCAGTGGTTTTATGCTTACTATACTGAGGTTCTTTTCCAAAGAGAGTGACATTCACATTATTTAATTTACTAAGCTGCAGTGCACATGTCATCCCAATTATACCTGAGCCGATAACTGCAATATTATAGTTATTCATAGTTACTTTATATCTTTGAGTAGGCTATATAAATCATTTTGACCTTCAAATCCTATACCAGGTCTATTTGATAGATTAATATAACCTTCATCTAATTTATAACTATCGTCATAACCAGAAAAAACTCCAAAAACATTTGGATAAGCTTCACACATGGATAAGCCAAAACCGCATGCTATATGAAGTGACATTTGATTTCCACCGTGAGGCATTATCTTGTTAACTCCCCATTCATGTTTTTCTAATGCAATTAATGCATCATTAAAGTAACTTATTCCATAACTTTGAGGAATATCAATTTGAAGGAGATCTATATTTTTTCTAAATCCACCATATTTTATTAAATTAATGAAATCATGAATAGAGTAAAGGTTTTCACCGCCAGCAACAGATCCTTCATAATTCGATATAAACTCATTATATTGAGAAAAATTTGATGGGTGGGTGGGTTCTTCAAACCAGCTTAACCCAAAATTCTTTAATTCTTTTGCATACACTATGAGATGTTCTTCTTTTAACCCACCATTTGCGTCAAGAGCAATCTTATCTGGGGATCCTACTGTTTCGATAGCAGCTTCAACTCTTTTAATATCCTCTTTTATAGGTGCACCTCCAATTTTTATCTTCATTAAACGGTAACCATTATCAAAATTATTTCTAATTTCATCCTTTAAATCGTTGATTGTTTTTCCATCATCGTAATAGCCGCCGCCTACATAGCAGAACATCCTATTAGTAGAGTTATAATTGGGAAATTTTTGAGATATATATTCGTACAAAGGAAGTTTCTTTGATTTAGAAATAGCATCCCACAAAGCTGTTTCTATTGTACCAATTGGGACTGATCTCTCCATATCACCCCCAGGTTTTTCTCCAATCATCATTATATTTAATGCTTTTTTTGTATCAATATCTCCGTTATTATCCAATAACTCATCGTCAGCTGCTGATAAGAGTCTAGGTATAAACCTATTTCTCATTTGTGCTCCACAAGCGTATCTTCCTGTTGAATTAAAAGCATAGCCGGTATGTGTATCTTTCCCATCATCGATGTCTACTTTGACAATAGAGGTTGTCATCTCTTTAAAGGAAAACATTGAATTGCTTAGTGAAAGGTTTAATTTTATAGATTGTTCTTTAATATCAATAATTCTCATACCAGACCTATTTATTTTTTTTCATATAAGATGTTAATGGTACACATAATAATATTAGAAATATTCGAAGGCAATGACAAGTTGCAATAAATGCTGCCTCTACACCAATTGCCAATGAAAGTATTAGCATTTCTGTAAATCCACCCGGTGCCATCGACAAATAAAGAGCCCGAGGATCCATATTAACAAAACCAGAAAATAGTTCAGCTACTATGAGTGCTGTTGTTATCATCACAATAGCCATAACAAGACCATGAGTGATGGTGTTTTTAAATTCATAAGCGGTTATACCATTAAATCGAACACCAAGGCTTGTGCCGAGTATAACTTGGGCAGTAGCAACTATAAACACTGGAGGTTTTACTTCTGTAAGGGATAGTAAATGAAATATAGCACTCAAAACTAAGGCTCCAAATAATGCACCACCGGGTAATTTAAACCTCAGCCCTAGAACACCTCCTACAACTGCGCAAAATATCATAATAACCCAATCTTGGATTTGTATATCTAATAGAGGAGGGTTCTTGATGATTATTCGAGTAAACTCAGTATTAAAGTAAAATTTTATTATAAGTGCACTAAATATTACGACAAGTGCAATTCTTAGAGAGTGCACGAGGATCATTTTTCTCTCATCTGCTCCAGCGTCGGTTCCTATAAAAACTAACTCTGCTAGCCCGCCTGGTGGTGCTGAAAAGAGTGCTGTAACCTTATCCCACTTTGCAATTCTACTATAATAAAGATACGAAAAAAAAGTAACAATCAGAGTATACATAATGATTAGAGCGATACCCTTTGGCCATGTATATATCTTTGATAAAATAGCTGGTGTAAATGAAGAGCCAATTAAAACACCAAGTATTGGTAGCGCTATTTTACGAAGTCTATTATCAACAAAGAAATAGCTAAACTTTATTGATATTAACAAGGAAATAAAAAAAGAGCCCAACATCCAGGGTAGAGGGAAGTTATACAAATAGAAGATATAACCTCCAAGTCCTCCCACTAAGAGTGATATAATATTTTTTATTAATGTATTATGCACCAACTCTTAAATCCTTGATATTATGACTTTTCATTGTGTTTATTTATGAGATCTTTTGTTACTCCAAGAGCAGCAGCTTCGTAGGCATCATATATATGATTCGCACCATAGTTTTCTAATATACTGATATCTTCCTTTGATCTAGACGGTATAATTATATCACCTTCAAAACCGTGTTTTCTCGCTTGTTTTGTAGACCATATTTGTGCTTCATATTCTGGAATTGCTAAAATAATTGACTTAAGCTTACCAAAACGCAGCTGAGACCAAAAACCAGGATCTTCAGCATCTGCGAATGTAACTCTTTTATTCTCATTTAAGAGATTTGTAATTAAATCAGTATCGCTATCAAAACCAACTGTCTTAATATTATTTTGAAGGAGATTATCAAAAATAGCATTACCAAAACGTCCCATACCTATTATCATTACTTCGGCGTCTCCACAAGTATGTGGCTCCTCATCTGGATGGCGTGTTTTTCTCTCAAATCTTATAAAGAAACTCTCCGATCTTTCAAATATTTGATGTGCATATTTATTTAATATAGCTGCAAGTATGAAGCTTGTGCACACAGAAACTATTAGTCCCGATACAATCATTGGTTCTAGGGATACATTTTTAGTTACTAATGATAGAACTATTAATGAGAATTCAGAATAAGTTGATAGGGATACTGCTATCAAAAAGGATGTGTAAGCTCGTAATTTAAAAAATATCAATAAGAAGAATAGAATTAGAGATTTAATAACTAACAATGACATTAATATTGTCAAGATACCTAATACATTCGCATCTAATGTAATTTGCATTCCAATAGATATAAAAAATGATAGAAGGAGTATCTCTCTGATACTCCAAATTTTTTCTGATAAATTATAAGCAGATTTGTAGTTTGATAATAATATTCCCATAACAAGGGCACCTATCTCTCCAGTAAGACCTAAATATTTAAATAAATAAGAGCCTAAAAATAGTGCAATGACCAGTGTAGCAATTAATTGTAATTCGGCATCTGATTCTGTTTTTTCTAATATATACTTTAATAGTGGCACTGATAGTGGAATAAGAAGTAGGTAGAAGCTTTTATATGTCAGTGAGTCTGATTCAATATACCCAAGTAAGAAAAGCGCTATGATGTCCTGAAATATAATTATCAGCAGAGATAACCTTCCATGAAATGATGTGAGTTCATTTCTATCTTCTAAAGATTTTGTGGCTATAACTGTGCTTGAAAAGCTGAGAGCAATACAGATTATAATTTTAAGTTCTAAGCTTAAATTTATACTCGACAAAAAGAAATATACTATCGTAATAAATATTGTATGCAGAAGAACAACAATTATTAATTCAATATTCAAAAACGCAGATGGTTTAATTTTTAATCCAATTGAAAAAAGTAACAGCTCAACGCCAATCTCGGATGGAATAGAGAGATAAGAGTTAGTATCATGGTAGCCAAATACACTAAATATATATCCAGCTAATATAAAGCCAACTAAAGGTGGAAGTGATAAGTATTTAAATAGTTGCCCTATTACAAGAGCACCTGTCATCCATAATAATATTATTTGCATAAGTTAAGTCCTAGATGATTATATGATATATCATTAAGTTTGATTGGAGAATAGCTAGTGATAATTTTAAACTGCTAATCGCTATATAATTAATAATAATATTATTATTGGGTGATATTAGTAATAGCCAATAGACATTGGCGGAGGGGGAGGGATTCGAACCCCCGAACGAGTTACCCCGTTACCGGTTTTCGAGACCAGCGCTTTCAGCCACTCAGCCACCCCTCCGGTATATTAAGTTAAGATATTTTGCTTATATACTCTTTTGCTGACATTTGATGATATATAATATTATCAATCCCAATATCCACAGGATTTGGATCAACTATTTCTATTTTAGCATTATTCTGTATAGCATAACGGAGTGCAATATTGGTAATATTGACACTAAAAGATGTGCCCATAAAAATAAAATGATTGGATTGTGACATCCAACTTTCTGCATCACTCATTTTATATAAATCAGTATAATATTCATCAAATAATAAAATAAAAGGTCTTAATGATATACCTATTACAGGATTCTTTGACTGATTAGAAATCAAGAATGCATCCAGTAGGTTCTTTTTAATTTTTTCATCATCATCCGTATCTTTGCTCATTTCTGCGACAAGGTCCCATGGCGCATCAATTAACGGAACTATATTTTCCATGTCCTGGAAAGTTAGAGCCTTATCGAGTCTTCCGTGGATTGGGATATAGGCAGTATTGCCAGCTTTACCATCAAGTCCATCAACATTTTGTGTAATTAATTTTTTATCAGATAACCAAGAATGCACAATATTTGGAGATATATGTCTATAACTTGCAAATCTTTTATAATACCAAAGTAGAAATTCTTCTGGATGCTGCTGGTACATGGCTCTGGTTGCCATCTCTTGGGGTGTGTAATTTACACTTCCAACAGTCCAATAACCATCATTACCTCTAAAGGTTGGAATACCACTTTCAGCACTTACACCAGCACCTGTAATATATAAAATTTTATTTTCATATTTATTATTCATCTTTTTAATAATAACCAGTTTGTAATTAATAGAAATAATTTCGTAATAAATTTATATTTAAAAGTATAAAAAATATTTGTCTAATAAATATTAATATATAAA
>CENP01105434.1_pt1 | contig 17775 bp, 15 predicted proteins | sample 361281 | NCBI WGS metagenome assembly CENP01 (sample SAMEA2591122, study PRJEB7988) | marine metagenome | biome: marine biome (ENVO:00000447); feature: deep chlorophyll maximum layer (ENVO:xxxxxxxx); material: saline water (ENVO:00002010), including plankton (ENVO:xxxxxxxx) | depth 70 m | reverse complement strand
AAGATTAGTCAATCTGGTTATCTACCCACAGTGGGGCTTGTAGGATCTTACGGATGGAATCTAAACAAAAGCCCTGCTTCACCATTTTTTCCTGGCACAAATAATACATCTTACTCTGTTGGAGTTGGCGCAAGCTTAAGTTGGAATCTATTTGATGGCGGAAGAACTTTAACAAGGGTAAAGAATGCAAAGCTAAGTTTTGAAAATCAAGACTTATTAGAGCAAGAGTCTAAGCTAAGTTTTAACCGTGATGTTACAAATAGTATTCAAAATTTTAAGAATACAAAAGAGATTTTTAAAATTCAAAAGAAACAGGTTGAAACAGCTACTTATAATTTTAACCGCTCCCAAGCCCAATATAAATTAGGTTCAATTACAGCTATAGAGTTCAGACAGGCACAGATTAATCTAACAAATGCCCAAAACCAAAGAACCATTGCAAAATACCAAGCTAAGCTTGCTGAATTACAGTTAATTCAAATTACAGGACAGTTATTAAATGTAGATCTGTAGTTTTTAACTCTGAAAGAAAAGTGTAACAAATAGCTGATTAGATAATTAAAATAAATCAAAATCATTTTTTGATTAAGAGTTGCTCATAAAATCCACCAATTTTATTTTCTCTATCTACAAAATGAATTTCTAGAATCCAATGCCTAAGATTTCCCATTCTATCAAGTTCATTCATGTTAAGAGTATTTTTAGGGTGGATATAATTTGTTTTATTCTCTTTTTCTAATTTTTCATGAGGAAAGTGGCCAATTAGATGACCTGCAATAGGGCCTCCAAATTCCCAACCCATCTCTTTTGCTAAATTACAGCAATAAGAATAAAGCATTGCTCCAGTGATGTTTTCGTGTGAATGATAAAATACGTTTGCATTTTGCCATGCTTTTTCTATATCCCTTACTAATTTAAGTTTTAATACATCTTGTCCCAGCACATAGGTTCTCCCATAATCTGCTTCCCATGCTTCGAAAATGGGGCCAAAATCAATAAAGAGGATGTCATCCTCTTTTACTAATAAATTTTCTGGATTTTCATCATATGGTAATAAAGTGTTAACCCCTGATCTTACAATGCGTTTATGCCAATATTTCTTTATGCCAAATAGATCAAAAGCTAAAGAGTATATTTCGTGATTAATATCTTTTTCTGTTTTTCCAGGTGAAATAATAGCCCTATTTTCTATCTCTCGAAAGAGGGTTGCTGCTTTTTTTTCAGCATCAATTAGTTGTAGTAATGCTTCTGACATATCAAACAAATATATTCAATAAGCAGAAAATATTTAAAAGAGTTGTTTAAAAAATATTAAAATTTACGTTAGTAGTTTAGAAGCACACTCTTAAATTTTTTATATCCCAAAATTGAGCATCGAATACTATCCTCACGATTTTTATTTTTATTATTTATATACCAATCATTTAATCTTGGATGAAATTTCATATCAAGATGTTTTGTACCCCAGATCAATAAATCATATATTACAGGGTATAATTCGATTCCAGCTTCTGTGAGGTAATATTGTTTAACCTTTCTGTTGTTCGGATGTAATCGATAATTGATTAAGTTAAAATTTTGCAATTTATTAATCCTATCGGAAAGAATATTACTTGAAATATTCTCTAGGGAGTTACTAAAATCTGTAAAGGTTGTACGTTCAAGAAAAAGGTCTCGTATCAAAATTAATGACCAATTATCCCCAAGAATTTCAAGGCTAGTGCTAATAGGGCACGAAGAACGATTGTCTCGTACATTGATCTTTGGCTCTATCTGAGTTGTAGTTCCCATTTCAATTGTTTTTAAAACTGCCCCATACAAGATTATAAAGAAATAAACAGTTAGAATATTGAATTGTTGATTCGAATATAAAATTTTGCTGGCGTAGTAAATATAAAAATTTTTTTTAAAATACAGTATTAGAGGCTTTTAGCATTTTTTTTAATTAATAAAAATAATTAGGTAATTAGAATTAAAAAGATATTTAAGAACATTATATTTAATAATGAAAAAAATCCTATCATATTTATTTTTATTCTTTACTTATAGTCCTATTTTTTCTCAAACTATAGAGGGCAATAAGATCTCTCAAGTCTATGAGGTCAGAGGAATTGATGCAAAACAGATATTCTCAAAATTAAATTATGCAATTGCCTTAATCTACCAGGATGCAACAGATGTAATTAAATATAAAGACGATCAGTCTAAAAGTCTTATCATTAAAGCTCTAGCATTAGTTCCTGTTCTTGATGCATATAAATTGATGAACCCTAATAATTCTGAACTTACAGATTATATCGATTATAGTCACAGTTATACTGTTATTATTAAGGTAAAGGATGAGAAATATCGTATTCAGATGATTTACCAAGATGGTAAATATTCAGATTCCCAATCAACAGAATATAAACTTCCATTTTCTGCAAAAATGGATTTCAAGATGAATGAGATGGAGGAGATAATGGAAAAAGCAAGAAAAGAGATGGATCAAGAATATTATGATATGACCAGTAGAAAGAAAAAAGAAATTTATATCCTATCACAACCGAAAGTCGTTCGTGAATACCAGCAAACTTTAAAGGAATATTCTACTCTATTTTTTCAGTCAATATATAAAAATGTACTAGACGAAATTAATGAAGAGGATTGGTAATTTATTTTTTAGTGATTTTTGCAAATCGTAATGAAGCAACTAATCCTATTATTGAAAAAATCACAAGTAAAGTAAAAACATATTGATGTCCTTCAATACCAGGGAATTTATCTAAAAAGTAACCCATAAGGGGTCCAGAAAAAATATCAGGAGTATATCCAGACAAAGAAATTACACCTACAGCAGTTCCTGTTAATGCTAGTGAGATATTACCTTCCTTAAGAATTGCAAAATAAAGTGCTCTAATAGCATAAGTCCCTACTGCTAAAATAATTAAAGAGATAAAAAACAAGATGTATTGGTCAGAGACTAAAATTCCACTTGCGAAAAGTAGAGACCCAATAAACATTACAAAAAAACCTTTTATAATCCATGAAATCCCATTTGTCTTATCTGCTAGAAAACCAATAGTAAAACATGCAATAGGTCTAAGGTAAAGTTGAAGTGAGCCAACATTAGCAGAATTTACCTCATCATACCCCATAACATCGGAAGCGTACAACGAATAAATATCAGTAACTTTATACCCAAAATATGCACAAAGAATAATTATCATCAACAACCAAACTGTTTCTAATTTTAAAACTTCTAAAATATTTTTAAATGAGTGAGTATTTTCAGACTTAAAGATACCTTTCTCTGTTTTAGTCTTCATGAAAAAATATACCAATACTCCAACAAATGCTATCATAGACGAAGAAAATAGAATCACGCCTCGAAAGGCATCTTGACGTTCAATAATGCTTGATGAGATAACGTCTTCAGGTAGAAAAACGGAAAATATAGCAACTCCTATACTACCCATTATTGCTGCTGTAAGTCCTCGTCCTCCATCTAAAAAACCAAATGCTTGTCCTTGATTCTTACTTCCACCCCAAATACGTGTTCCCTTTATCATTGCTCCCCAGAAAAGAAATACAGTAGTAAAGCCCCAGTAACCGTAAAGGATATGTAAAACTATTAAATTAGGATAATTTACAAGAACTAACCCACCAAGGGAAGTAAGAATTAAAGAAGCTGCAATTAGTTTTCTGGGTAAAAATTTATCAGCCAAAGTACCTCCAAAAATGTATGAAAATAACGCAACTGCTCCGTAAACTGAAAATAGGCTTCCCAATTCAACGTTATTTAAATCAAAAACAGCTAAAAAAGTTGGCCGAAATACTCGAGCCAAAAAATAGGGGAGAATATAGATTAGTTCTCCAGAAAGAATAAGGAGTAGAATATTAGTATAAGAACCTTTTGTTGAAGTATTTTGGATAAATAGAAATTATACATACAATGTAAAAAAAATCCTTAAACCATGTTTCTTAATTTTAAAAGAAGTTTTTTTAAAATAAATTATAAAAAGACCAGCTAAGTGTATATTTTTAATTTTAGAATGATTTTGTAAGTTATGAATACAATAATAAAAACCTTTCTTTTATCTATCATTGCAGTAAGCTGTAATGCACCTAATTCATACGATTTGATCATTTTAAATGGATCCGTTTATGATGGCAGTCTAGACAATTCAGCCTTATTAGATATTGGAGTTAAAGGAGATGAAATTGCAATACTTGGTAGTTTAGCTAATCAAACAGCACACCGAATTATTAATGCAAATGGATTAGTTGTTGCACCTGGTTTTATAGACTTACATGCCCATTTAGAACCTATCTTTTCTCTTTCTGATTGTGAGAGTCATCTTCGCCAAGGTGTGACTACTAGTTTAGGTGGTCCCGATGGATATGGACCCTTACCTTTTGGAATTTATTTAGACAGTTTAGCTAAGATTGGTGTAGGCATGAATGTAGGCTTTTTAGTTGGGCATAACAGCATAAGAAGTAAAGTAATGGATTTAGATAATCGAGTTCCTACATCTAATGAACTAGATGAAATGAAAGATATGGTTTCAAAAGCAATGGAAGAAGGCGCTTTTGGGATATCCACAGGATTAAAATACTTACCAGGAAGTTTTTCTAAAGTTTCCGAGGTAATTACTCTTTCTAAAGAGGCTTCTAAAAAGGGGGGTATTTATACCTCTCATTTACGTGATGAAGGATTGAGGGTTATTAGTTCAGTAAAAGAAGCAATAAAAATTGCTGAAAAAGCTAGTATTTCTGTGGTTCTAACTCATCATAAAGTCATTGGTAAGCCCATGTGGGGCAAAAGTAATGAGACACTAGCTCTAGTTGATGAAGCACGAAAAAGAGGCTTAGACATACTAATTGATCAATACCCATATAATGCTAGTCACACGGGAATTTCAGTTTTAATTCCAAGTTGGGCAAGAGCTGGAGGGGATAGCGCATTTAAAGAAAGATTAGAAAATCTCAAACAAAGAGATAGCATAAAAAAGGGTATTATATTCAATATTTTAAATGATCGTGGAGGTGATGATTTAGATAGGGTACAATTTGCTAAAGTAGAATGGATGCCAGAATTAGAAGGGAAGACTTTAAAATATTGGTGTGAAATAAATGGTCTTAAACCATCGATTGAAAATGGCGCAGAATTAGTAATTCAAGCTCAAATAAATGGTGGAGCGAACTGCATTTTTCATGCTATGGATGAAACAGACGTAATTAATATTATGAAGCACCCACAAACAATGATAGCTTCAGATGGAAGATTAGTTAAGCTTGGCGATGGACATCCACATCCACGCTGGTATGGAACTTTCCCAAGAGTGTTAGGCAGATATGTAAGAGAAAAAAAGATAATTAGTCTTACTGAAGCCATTCATAAAATGACACTTTTACCTGCCCGAGCAATGGGTCTAAAAGATCGAGGATTTATAGCTGAAGGTTACAAAGCAGACTTAACTTTATTTGATCCAGAAAAGATTATTGATAAAGCCACTTTTGAAAAACCACATCAATATTCGGAGGGAATTGAATATGTTATTGTTAATGGTAAAGTGACAGTTGAAAAAGGTATCTTTAACCCTATAAAAGCAGGTGAAGTTTTGAAAAAAGTAAATCAATAAAATATAACTATATGATTAAAAGTTTACATATAATTTTATTATTTCTGATTATAGGATGTTCAAAAGTAGAAAATTTAGATTCGACCGATATAAATAATCTTGAAATATCTTTAGGAATCGATGCTAGTGAAACCCCATTTGAAGGGGACTATTTATTTTTTAAGGATATAAATTATGGAAAGAAAGAAAGAAATCAACTTGATATTTTACTTCCACAGGTTAATCAGATTTTAGGAGCTGTAATTTTTTTTCATGGGGGAGCCTTTTTATTTGGCACTAAAGATGATCTTTATGAAGGGGAGCTAAAAGAGATTATTGCTTCAATATTAGAGCAAAATATTGCAGTAATTAATGCAGAATATACTTTTATAAACGATCCTCAGTCCGAAGGTGTAATAACTTCACTTGAAGACGGTAGATCAGTAATAAATTTCATTACTGACCGTTTAATGTTGTTAAATATCCCTAGAAATAAATTGATTTTAGCAGGTGTATCAGCTGGGGCTGGCATAGCACAATGGAATGGATTCAGGGAAATTAGTAATAGGCAAGTACAGGGAATATTTGCATCTATAGCCCAAAGTAGTTATGATTTATATCAATGGGAACAACTTTTTCCAGATTTTTCTGTAGATGAGCTAAGATTAACCTCAACTGATTTAGAAGACCTTTTCTTAAAGTTTTATAACGGAACTCCAACAAAAGAAAAATCTGAGCTTTTAGATTATAGAAGTCAAATAGATTCTAATGACCCTCCCTTTTATGTCTTCAACCCTGTTTATGAAGATGTTGTTTTAGAAACAGATAATAGTATTGATTTTAATGTTTTATTCCATAGTTACAAGCATGCTGACTTTTTACGTAAAAAAGCTGTTGAAGTAGGTCTAGAATATTCAGGAGCCTATCAAGAATCCCCTTTGGAATTTATACAAAGGGTTCTTAAGAAGAACTAAAGAATATGATTATATTTTTGACAGCTATTTATTTTAATTACCTGCCACTGTCTTGAATACGTAGAAAAGTTCTGACGCAATTTGGTCTGAGCATTCATCATATCTATATTTTTCTTCAGGAGTATTATCAAATTTTTTTGGGTCCTTGTATTGAATTGGAATTCGAATTTCTGCACCTGGAATTAATGGACAATTTTCATCTGCGTGTGAACAATTCATTATTGCAGCAAATGAATCTTTTTTATTTATTGGGTGATCATAAAGCTTTGAAAAACACTTTATATCTTCATTGTCTTTATCATATGAAATGTAATAAAAAGGATTTTTATTTTTTCTGTCTATTTTTATTTCAAAACCACTACGTCTTATTGTATCTACTGCTATTTCGTTGAATGTTGTAACTTCGGTTCCTCCAGAATAGCAGTTAGCTTCAATATTATAGAAAACCGCTGCTGTATGTGCCCAGATCTGTGAAAATTGACTCCTACGAGAATTGTGAGTACATATAAAGTTGAGATTTATCTCTATATTTTCTTTACATTTTTTTTTTATAAAATCAATAAAAACTTCTAAAATGGCTTTTCGCTCCTCTTCGATGTTTATATTTAATATTCTCTTAATATTTTTTTCTAAGGCTAAAAACATAAATATTTTAAAATTAATGAAAAATAAAATGAATAAAAATTAAAATCAAAACTAATGCCCACCCCCAATTTCTACTTCTATTACTTGCGGAGGAGAATAATCTAAAAAGGTTATTAAGCTGTCCTTTACTTCCTAAAATACCCAAAACCAAACCACTAAAAATTACCCAAAAAGCTCTTACAAAGTAATTCATTTCAGGGACAAGAAATTGAATTCCAATATTAACAGGTAATGTTATTAAAAAGGCCAACAAAACAATTTTTATGTTTGGTTTATATAGTAAAACTGCACAACTAATTAAGACTACAACACCACAATTTATAAAATAACGTAAATTATTTAAGGTGTGTGTGAAAGCCGATTTAGGATTATCAAATTTTAGGTACAATATGATTAGGCCCATGATTAATGCAGTTCCAAGACTGAAAAGAATAGCTTTTCTACCTGCCCTAATTTTCTGTTTATCATTAGCTTTTTTGTTAATATAAATTGAATAGATGTCTGTAGACCAAAGCGTAGCTAGTGAATTGAAGGTGGAATCAACAGTACTCATTAGTGAAGCGAACAAACCACAAAGTATAATTCCTTTTATACCAACAGGTAAATAGGTCTTGACAAGATAGGGAAAAGCCAAATCTGGCTCCCCTAATCTATCTCCTAGGATTCCATATAATGCAATACCTGGAATTATTATTATTACTGCCATGAAAAATTTAATTAGACCACCTACCATTAATCCAGTTTGGGCATGGGAAATACTTCTAGCAGCAAGTGCTCTTTGCATAATTGTTTGATTTGCACACCAGTAATTTATATTTAAAAAAAATAAACCAAATAAATGTGTCCATGGCAAAGTGGGATGGTCGATAGGGAGATGAAGGTGCATTTTATTGGGAGTCTTAATATATAATTGTTCCCACCCACCTAGTTGATAAACAGCTGTAAAACAGACAACAATTCCCCCAATAAGCAAAATACTAAATTGTATTATATCAGTTTTAACAACTGCGCTTAAGCCTCCAAAATAAGTATATATAGCTGAGAAACAACCTAAAATGAAAATTAAAATACCAATGCGTATTATGCGGTTTTGATGTAAAAAAGAAAGTTGCTCTCCAAAAACCATATCAGCTGCATATGCACCCCAGAACAATGCTGCTCCAAGTGTTACTGTTGCAAATAGAACGATATTGGACAATGAATAAAATAAAGCAATTCTATGGCCTAATTTTTTTGAAATAAATTGGGTTATTGTGGTGATTTTCTCTCTAAGAAATAGTGGGACAAAGACAAAAGCTCCTAATAAAATACCCTGTACCGCATTTATTTCAAGGTTAGCCTGAGCTAGCCCATATAGATATGCAGATCCCATCATTCCTAAAAATTGATAACCTTGAATATTTGTTGCAATGGTTGACAGGGCAATTGAATACCAAGGTAGATTACGAGAACTTAAAAAGTATTCATCTGCAGAACTATTATTATTTATTTTACCATTTAAAGCTACTAGTAAAACAACGGTAAAATAAATCAACACAATTATAAAGTCGATCATACTCTTATACCCTTTTTCCCCTTCCTAAAGGACTATTTGGAGTCTTTTTTGGGATACGTCCGAAAATTTCAGGAAGAGAAACAGTTTTGATTTTAGGCAGTACATATTTTGCAAATAATTCACATTCTTGCTTGTGTGGATAACCCGATAAAATAAAGGACCGAATTCCCATCTTCATATAATTTTTCAATTTCTCAACTACTTGATCTGGATTTCCTACAATTGCTGCTCCACATCCAGATCGAGCAAGACCAATACCTGTCCATAAATTGGGCTCTACATAATAATTTTTATCTGATTCTTCTCTTAATATTGACTGTCTTGCTACACCCAAAGAATTAGAATCTTGAGAACGGTTTCGAATATCTTTTCCCAAATCAAGTTCTAACTTTGATAATAAACCCTTAGCATACTCACGAGCTTCTTTTTCTGTTTTTCTAACGATAATATGAACACGTAAACCAAATTGTACCTTTCGATTATAGAATGCAGCTTTTTCAGTCATTTTATCCATTAGTGCTTTTATTTTATTTTTTGTTTCAGGCCACATTAGGTAAACATCACAGTGCTCCGCACAAAGGTCAATTCCATCTGCAGAGTAGCCTCCGAAATAAAGTAATGGACCTCCTTTTTGATAAGTTTTCGTAGGGGTAGAAGATAATTTAAATTTGTAATAATTACCTTCAAAATTAATATAATCTTCTGACCAGGCTTGTTTTAAAATTTTGATTACTTCTCTGGAACGGGAATATCTTTCTGAAGAAGACAATTGATCTCCAGGCAAATCAGATGAAATAATATTTATAGTTAGTCGACCTTTAAGCATGTGGTCAATGGTAGCAATACTTCTTGCAAGCATAGGTGGATGTATCTCTCCACAACGAATCGCAGCTAATAGATTGATTTTCTTGGTTAAAGGTGCCATTGCTGCAACAAATGAAAGTGTGTCTTGGCCTACTTGGTATGAGGAAGGACATAATACATTTCGAAAGCCAAGATTGTCTGCAGTTTTTACGATTTCAGAAGTATTTTCCCAACTACTTTTATATGCTGGGTTTCGATTCCCTAAAAAATCATCATCACCATCACAAAGAGGTGCAAACCATGATATTTCCGCACCATCAATAGCTAATGAGTCTATGCCTTTCATCTATGTAAAAATATAAAAGAAATGTTATAATTTAACTTTTTCCTACTTTGGCTGTCATAATATAAAATGGTAACTTTTAAGCTTAAAATATAATTAAATGAATTTATTCAATATTTTTTCTCTAATTGCTCTAACTGCTTTCCCTTTTTTTGAAAATAATTCTTTGATAGTACAGGAATTCCAGGGAAGAGCTTATTATTTTTCTAAAACTAAAATGGAACTTGGAAGTTGGGGTGCTAGAATGAGCGAAGCACAAAAAAAGCAAATAAAAAGTAGATTAAAAAATAGATTGGAAAAGACTTTTGTATTGGTTTTTAATAAAAATGAATCCTTATTCTACGAAGAAGAAAAAGTAGATGCGATTTCAGGTGCAACAGATTCTTGGGGAAGTAATTTTGCTAGAGGTAAGCAATATAAAAACGTAAATGAGAACAAACTAATTCAGGCTCAGGAATTTTATGGAAAGCGTTTTTTGGTTAAGGATGAATTACAGACAATTAAATGGAAAATGGGCTCTGAATCGAAACAAGTTGGAAATTATTTATGTTTTAAGGCTACTGCTGTGGTTCCTGAAAAAGAATTATCATGGTATAATTTTACATGGAGTGATTTAAATGCTGATAAAGAGAATCCTGAAATAAAATTAACTCAAGTTGAAGCATGGTATACTCTTCAAATACCACTTCAACAGGGGCCTGCAGAATACTGGGGACTCCCAGGATTAATTCTTGAGGTTAGTGCAGGAAATACAACTATGCTTTGTTCACAAGTAGTAATTAATCCGACAGATAAGGTAGAAATAAAAACCCCTGACAAAGGCAAGGAGATTACCAAATTAGATTACAGCAATACCATACAAAGTAAAATGTTAGAGATGAGAAACAACCGAGGTAGAAGAAGAGGATAATTATACTTGGCCAACATATATAAAATCAAATATGGAAATAGTTCTTCTTTGATAATTTCATCTATATGAACAACAAATTAACTTTTACATTACTACTTATATCTGCTTTTTCTTTTAGCCAGATTAAAATAAAAGGTATCGTAACTGATAGCATAGGTGTTCCTCTGGAGGCTGCGAGTGTTGTGGCAATAAATAAAGTTTCAAATTCCTTGGAAACGTATTCACTTACTGATGAAAATGGATTTTATAATTTAAAAGTTAAACAATCTACTGCTTATAAGATTCAGGTTAGTTCTATAGGGTTAATTACAATTAATGATGTTATTGAGACTTCCAGTGAGGACCTCACAAAAAACTATACCCTTCGAGCTGATATTATATTAGACGAAGTTGTAGTCAAACTGCCCATTGAGGTTAGAGGAGATACTCTGATTTATAATGCAGATTCTTTCAAAAGCGGTTCAGAAAGAAAACTAGAGGACATAATTGATAAATTACCTGGTGTTGAAATTAATGATAGCGGTCAAATTGAAGTTGAGGGTAAAGTCGTCAATAAGTTAATGGTAAATGGGAAAGATTTTTTTGATGGAGATACGAAAGTTGGAACAAAAAATATTCCATCAAGTGCAGTTGATAAAATTCAAGTATTAAGAAATTATGCAGAAGTAGGACAACTTAGTGGAGTAAGAAATAATCAAGATAATTTCGCAATAAATATAAAGTTAAAAGAAGGAAAAGAGAGTTTTTGGTTTGGAAATGTTACAGCTGGAGGGGGTAACGCTCCAAATGAAAACCTTTATTTACTTCAACCAAAATTATTTTACTATAATCCAAAATACAGTATTAATATTATTAGTGATCTAAATAATATTGGGGAAGTTGCTTTAACCCGTAGAGATATTAGAGGATTTGGTGGTGGATTTCAGGCGCCTAGCTCTAGAAGCGGTACAAGTATTAATCTAGGCGATAATAGCCTTAATTTTCTAACAAATGAAAGGAATGCGCTTAAAATAAAAAACAAACTTGCCTCTGCTAATTTTAGTTATTCACCAAGAAAATCATTAGATATTAGTGGTTTCTTGATATATAATAATAGTCAAATTCTGTCAAATGAGATTAGTAGCATCAGATATACAAATGCAGATATAGTAATTCCAGACGAAGCAACTGAACAGTCAAATACAGAACTTTCAAGTCAAGGATTAACAAAACTAAGTGCATCATATAAGCCAAATTTCAGTAATCAAATTGACTATGATATCTTAGCAAGAATTTCTGATGATTCACAACAAAAAAATAATTTATCTTCAGTTTTGGGCGAAACTAATCAATTTGATAAGGTCACTCCCTTTAATATTAACCAAAATCTGAAATATTATTTAACGCTTAACGAAAATAATATTTTTGCTTTTGAAGCTCAAAGTGTAATTAAAGATGAAGACCCATTTTACAATGCGATACTGGAAAATAACCCAACGGGTATTGACCCTTTTGATACAACAGCGTATGCTCTTGGATTAGATACAACTCAGGGATCATATAATCTTGAACAAAATCGAAGAATAAAGACTAATCAATTGGATGCAAAATTGGATTATTATAATATCATTGGACTAAAAAGTAATATTAATTTCACCTTGGGAACAATTTTAAGCAGACAACAGTTCAATTCTGATATTTTCCAATTTATAGAAAATAACTCAAAATTTGAACCGATCCCATTGTTTAATGATGGCTTAGCCATAAATGATATTGACTATAAATTTAATGATGCATATTTGGGTGTTCATTACAGATTTAAAGCTGGGAAATTTACAATAACACCTGGTTTTTCAGTACATGCATATGGGAATAAAAACGCTCAGTTTGGAATTATTGCAGAGGATAATTTTGTAAAGCTTTTACCTGATTTTGAAACGCGTATACAACTAAAGAAAGGAGAGTCACTAACCTTTAATTATAATATGCGCAATCAATTTACTGATGTAACTCGTCTTGCTAGAGGCTTGGTTTTTAATAGTTATAACAATATCCAATTTGGAGAACCTGATTTGCAAAATGCCTTATCTCATAATATAAGTATGCTTTACAGAAGTTTTAACCTCTTTAACTATACTAATGTATTTGCTAGAGCAGCGTATTCTAGTAATATTGATCAAATACGCGGTGTAACAAATTTTGAAAATGTAATTAGAACAAGTTCTTATTTCAATTCCAGTTTTGCTGATGAAAACTTTAATATTTATGGTCGTATTCAAAGAACTTTTGGAAAGGTTCGAGCGAGTCTTAGAACTTATTTCAATTATAGTAAAATCAACCAATTTATTCAAGAAAGGCAGTCTCTAAATGAAGGATTTACACAAGTATATACACCTGAAATTAGGACAAATTTTCGTGTAGCACCAAATATAAGTTTGAGATATAGATATAGTATATCAAATAATATTCAAGGCACACGTGAAACAAAATTTATTACCAAAGCCCCTTCTGTGGATTTTGATGCATACATTATTGAGAAATTTACCTTCAAAACGAATTACAGTTATAATATTCAAGATCAAGTGGGTGGAGAGTCACAGTCTTTTCAACTTTGGGATTCATCTTTAGCCTATAGAAAAGATAAAGATGCTAAATGGGAATACGAATTAAAAGCTTCCAATATTTTAAATATAAGCTCTCAAATTCGAAATAGCGCTAATAGCATTGCAGTATTCAACTCTTCGACTTTTATACAACCTAGGTTTATAACTTTTAGAGTTATTTATAAACTTTAAATTCACTTTTAGCAAAAGACAATTTATAATCCTTAATAATAGAAAAGGAATCTTCCTATATTTAACTGATTTCAATTTTTAATAATGAAAAAACTATTATTAATATTGGCTATTGTTTCATTGGGATCTCTTTATGCTCAAGAAAAGTTAAAAGTAAAAGGGCTTACAAGGAAAGAAATTAAGGCAATAAAAAAACAACAAAAAGAACAAGATCGTATTGCTAAGTATTCCAGTATGGGACTTAATCAATGGGGTATTGATGAAAATGCTCAAACTTGGTATCTGGCGCTTAAATTTCACTTACCTAGCTCCAGACAAGGTGATGGAATTCCGATTCTTAGACAGTACCAATCTTTTACTGAAGAATCCTCTAGGATATATCCTTTATGGATAATAGATGGACAACAATTTAATTCTCCACCTGTTGATGTACTTGCTCTTTCACCACTTATTAGAAAGGTAAGGATTCTGGTTAGTGCTGCTGAAACAAATCGATGGGGAAAACAAGCTAGGGCGGGCGTTATCGTATTAGAAACAGCACGTTAAATTTATTTAAATCCACCTTTTTCATAAGAATTTTACAATTTACTTAAAATTATATCTGCTGCTTTTTCAGCAATCATAAAAACAGTAGCATTTGTATTTCCTGAAATGATCTTAGGCATAATAGAAGCGTCTACAACTCGAAGGTTTTCAATCCCATGAACTTTTAAAGAAGAATCAACAACAGCCATTATATCATTTCCCATTTTACATGTACCTACGGGATGGTATACAGTTTCTACAGTTTTTTTTATGTGCTCAATAAGAAAATCATCAGATGATCGGTTAAGAGGAAGACCATTTGTTTTTATATGATTTTTCAGTACCTGTTCTTCCATTATTTTAAAGACTAATTTCCCACCTTTTACTAGCTGATCTAAGTCTTCTTTTTCTTTTAAAAAGTTTGGTTGAATTATTGGAGCTTTGTTAGGATCAGGTGATGCTAGGCTTATCGTACCCCTGCTTTTAGGATGTAGTAACGTTGGCAATATAGTAAAACCATCTTCTTTTGGATAATCATAAAGGTCATATGCATCATAGCCATATTCATTTCCAATACATATAGGAGAAAAATGCAATTGAAAATTTACTTTTCCACCTTTTTGATCAAGATCGAAAAAAGCCATTCCTTCAAGTGGGCTATTACAAAAAACACCTTTTCTATGTACAAAGTAATTCCATGCCGCTTTCAATTGTTTTATTGGTGGGATGTAATGATTAATTCCCTCTTGAGTTTTTGATTTGGCACATATTGGATAAAATAAATGATCTTGTAAGTTTTTACCAACTCCTTTTAATTCGTGAATACAACCAATACTATATTTTTTTAATTCTGAAGGCTCTCCAATTCCAGAAAGCATTAATAACTGTGGTGATTGAAAAGCTCCAGCCGAAAGAATAATTTCATTATGAGCATTTACATGTATTATTTTCCCTCCTTTTTTATATTGAACCCCTACTGCTTTTTTACCTTCAAAGATAATTTTATTGACTCGGGCTCTTGTAATAGTATTTAGATTAGGGCGATTCAAAACAGGTTTTAAAAAGGCAGTTGCACCACTTTCGCGTTTTCCATTTTTGATAGTACTTTGAACTAGACTAGCACCTTTTTGGACTCTTCCATTATAATCAATATTGGGCGGTATACCAATTGCTGAACATGCATTAATAAATGCATTAACAAAAGGCGTTTTAAATCTTGTTGGAAGAGTAACCCCTAGCTCCCCAGAGTTAGAGTGATATTCAGAATCAACTAAGTCAATTTGTGCATGGTTTTCCGAACGCTTAAAATAAGGCAGCAGCTCTTTAAAACTCCAACCTGAATTTCCTAGTTGAGCCCAAAGATCGTAATCCGAAGGATTACCACGAACATAAGCCATGGCGTTAGTAGAGCTGCTTCCACCAAGAGTTTTTCCTCTGGGTAAATAGATTTTACGATTTAAGACATTAGCTTGTTTCTCAGTCCAAAAACCCCAATCATCATTACTTTTATGGACCTTTAAATATGCACCAGGAATATGAATATTCATATTGGTATCTGGCCCTCCTGCTTCCAATATTAGAACGGAATTTTTAGGATTCTTTGATAGACGATTTGCCAAGACACATCCAGCTGACCCAGCTCCTACAATAATATAATTATATGATTTACCCATTAGCTAAAACTAATGAAATTATAAACAATATGAATTATCACCCTTTTCATTTTATGATTTTTAATTCTGTTATCTTAATGAAACCTATTGAAGAGGATATTTTGATTTTAGGGATTCAATTAGAATCTTTTTATACTTATTAAGTTTAAAAGCCACTTACTCCTCTCTTATAAGCATTTCAGAAAAGAAGGGTAAAATATTATTATAAAAACGCTCAGTAAGCTTATTAGTATGGTCTCCTTCATAAATTTCAAGAGAGTTTTTAATTTTAATCTTTGTTAATACATCTGAGAAATATTTACTTCCAGTAGACCAAGAATCACGATTTCCTCCATCTAAAGCTATCCCCTTTAATTGCAGTAAGTTTGATATGTATTGATCTGCCATCCATGATGGAATATTTGCGGACCACTTTGCTTTAACATTTTCACGAATTAATAGTGAGTCACCCAGAAGCTCATAAGGAAGGTCTGAATAAAACGGTGGATTATTTGGATTTGGTGAAGCAGCTGCTGAGAAAGCATGAAGGGCTTTTACCCACCAACTTGCTTTTAACATTGCATCCCAACTATCGATGGTCATCGCTTTATTTATAGCATTTTCATCCCAATAGCTTGGGCTTAATGCCAAACAGCAGGTACAATGACCATATACCGATGAAAAAATATCTGGATGTTTCATAGCTATTTTAAGTGCACCATAACCTCCCATTGAATGACCAGCAATACCTCGACTTTGTGATTTTGGAATCGATCTATAATTTGCGTCGATATATTCCGGGAGCTCGTATGCAATAAAATCTTCCCAATTTCCAGTTGTGTATGAATTGGTATAAAAACTTCCTCCGAACCTATTCGACCCGTCAGGCATCACAATAATGATAGGTTCCACTGCTCCAGAATTAATCAATTTGTTTAAAGTAATTACTTCCTCTTTGTCCCATCCAACCTTACCTGTTGTATTTTTCCACCCTGAATATCCATGTAGCCAATATACTACTGGGTATCTTTTATTTGTCTGTTTTTCGTAACCTGGTGGTAAATAAACACCTAAACTTAGGTTTAATGATTCATCCACTAAATTTTCTTTAAGAGAAACAGCATGAATTTTCAAGTGAACCATCTTGCCAGCTTGACTATAAGCAGTTAAAAATGACATTAGCAAAATTAATATAAAGCCAACGAGTAATTTTTTATTCATTCTTTAAAGCTAAAAAAATCTCGTAGATTTAAGATATTAAATATTTAAAATGGTTATGAATTTCTAAACTCGTGTTTTATAGGTACTTTATCACGATTACCTTGAAAGAGATTTCGACAGTGTATTTTTTGCATCAGGTATAGCAATTCTAGTCTCAGGGATAGAGTTTCTCAAAAAAAAATAAAAAATTCTAAATTATTAGAGTATGAAAAAATTATTAATGCCTTTGCTATTTTTAACGTTTGCTAGTTGTGAACCATCTTCTGATGGAAATAATAGCGGTGTGAATAGAAATTATGAAGAAGTAGTTGGACTTTTTGCACTTCAAAGATTTGACGAATTAAACAAAAGATATGTTGAATCCGCTCCTGTAACCCAAGGGACGTGGGATACATATGATGAGGGAGATAAATTTGATTACAAAGGATACAGCTGGACTATATTAATGAAAGTGAGTCATTAAAATAATTTCTGATTTGATGCTTTTGTGTGTTTGATGTAAAAGTAAGCCAAAGACAACATTAAAAGAAAAAACCCTCCAAATTTGAAGGGCTCTTTTTATGTAATATTTTATTTTTGAGAGGCCATTATTTCTTCATTCAATTGTGTTGGATCATATATCCAAGAAGCACTAACAATTTCCCCGTCAACCCATTTAAAAGAGACATTTACGGGGTTGGGTTCATTTTTTTTAGTTCTTTTTGAGACTCCATTCCAAAGCGCCCAATTGTGACTCCATACTTGATTATTATTATTTTCATCATAAAAA
>CENP01029055.1_pt1 | contig 17791 bp, 20 predicted proteins | sample 361281 | NCBI WGS metagenome assembly CENP01 (sample SAMEA2591122, study PRJEB7988) | marine metagenome | biome: marine biome (ENVO:00000447); feature: deep chlorophyll maximum layer (ENVO:xxxxxxxx); material: saline water (ENVO:00002010), including plankton (ENVO:xxxxxxxx) | depth 70 m | reverse complement strand
GAGGGTAAATTTGATATTGATTTTCAAAAGCAAATAATTGATAAACCCAAGGATTTGGAGTAATTATCTTAAAATTATTTCTTTATTCATAGCATAAACCAAGCTATATTTCATTGCATAACAATAGAACAGATCACCAAGTATTGTATTAATAAAAAAGGGAAGAGCCATGTAATAGCAAAGTATAAATCCTTCAATATCTTTGGGATATCCAATTATCCAGACTCCAAAATTTGAAATAATAAAAAAAGATATGCTTGACAGCAGTATTGAATAGTTATTTATTTTTTGAAATTTTGTTCCAATAAAAGCTATGAGTATAAAACTTAGGTAAACAAAAATATTAATTAATGAAATTCCGATAATAATATCTGATATTATGAGACCTGTAATAGGAATAAAATATCTAAAAATTTTATTTTTAAAATGTATACTTGAAAACAATGCAATTGCAGTTATTGGTGTAAAATTTGGTGGGTGAGGTACTATTCTAGAAACTATTGCAATACAAATCAATAGCAAAATAAAATTTGTTTTTTTCAATTTTAGTAACCTGTGTAGTTAAAAGGTGTGATATCTTTAAGTTCTTCTTTCACTTTTTCAGAAACATCTAATTTTAAGATAAACTCGTTAAAAACACTTTCATCAACTTTCGTGTTATTCCTAGTTAAATCTTTAAGTAATTCATAGGGCTTGTCAACACCTTCTCTTCTTAAAATCGTTTGTATAGCTTCAGCAATTACAATCCAGTTTTTTTTTAAATCTTCTTTAATTCTAACCTCATTAACTAGTAATTTACTTAAACCTTTTAAAGTTGATTTAATTCCAATTATAGTGTGACTAGTAGGAACTCCAATATTCCTTAAAACAGTACTATCAGTTAAATCTCTTTGCAGTCTAGAAATAGGTAGTTTTGAAGATAAAAATTCAAAAATCGCATTAGCATAACTAAGATTACCTTCACTATTTTCAAAATCGATTGGATTAACTTTGTGTGGCATTGCAGACGAACCAACTTCATTCTTAACAATTTTTTGTTGAAAATAGTCTAAAGAAATATATTGCCACAAATCTCTATTTAAATCTAAAATAACGGTATTAATTCTTTTTAAATTATCAAATAATCTAGCTAAATTATCGTAATGCTCAATCTGAGTTGTTGGGTATGATATTTCAAGATTTAATTTTTCAGCAAAATTTTCAGCAAAATTTATCCAATTAATATTAGGAAAAGCAATTTTATGCGCATTTAAATTTCCAGTGGCACCTCCAAATTTACAGGAAATGGGAATTGATTTTAGTACTTTAAATTGTTCATTAATTCTAGTTTTAAAAACATCAATTTCTTTTCCTAATCTTGTAGGACTAGCGGGTTGACCGTGTGTTCTGGCTAACATTGCAATTTTTGAATATTCTTTTACTTTAAGGTCTAATTCAGAAATCAACTTATTGATTTTTGAATTATAGAATGGCATAAAATCTTTTATAGACAGCGGAATAGCAGTATTATTTATGTCCTGAGATGTTAAACCAAAATGTATATATTCTGAAAACTTTTCTAGCTTTAACAACTTAAACTTACTTTTAATAAAATATTCAACAGCTTTAACATCATGATTAGTTGATTTTTCAATATTTTTGATTTCAATAGCATCATTATCATTAAAATTTCTGTAAATATCTCTTATTGATTTATTCATCTTAGGATCCCATTTTTTTAAATTAGGTACTTGAATCTCAGTAAGAGAAATGAAATATTCAATTTCAACTAATATCCTATATTTTATGAGTGCTTTTTCAGAGAAAAATTCTGATAATTCTTCTACTTTTGAATGGTATCTACCATCGATTGGCGAAATAGCTTTTAATGATGAAATTGACATAAAATAAATAACAAAGATAGTTATTTATAAAGAAATTTTATTTTCTATTGAGAAGTTTATATTCTTCATAGCATTGGCTTATTGCTTCTAATATTTGTAAATCATTAGCTGATAGAATGAAATTTTCAGAGTAGCTACAGTTTCTTAAGATTTCGTTTATATCAACCTTATCAACCTGAAGTAACTCTACTAATGTTTCCCTATCAAATTTAACACTTAACAACTCCTTAATTCTCAAATCATCTTTTATAAGCTTTAATTTTTTAAGTTGATTATTTTTTTTTCCGAAAAGATTGTAGAGAAAATCAAGAGGATTAAAAATTGCTCCAAAAACTTTAGAAATTGCACCTGGATTTTTTGACCCACCCTCATAACCCTTTGAAGGTAAGCCTGGTATACTATATCTGTATGATTTACTGATTGGGACATTTTTAGCATCTATTTCAAGATATCCAGTTAATTGATAAGGAGAAACAATTACTTCTTCTAAAGCATAAGCGAGTTCTGTTAATCTTATTTTGGAGTTTTTAAACTTTATTAAATCATTAGTTACCCTAAGTTTAATTGATTTAAATCCCAGAAATGAGAAATATAAAGTGTCATTTAATTCAGCTTCAATTTCAAAAAAACCATCATTGTCTGAAATCACTCCAATTACTTTATTTAAGTTAATAACATGAACATTGGCAATTGGTTTTGAATCTGCATCATTTTCAACAACGCCAATAACTTTTTCTTGAGAAAAATTATTGAAACACAAAATTAAAAATAATAGATATACAAATTGACTTGTCTTCACAACAGTAAACTTACATCAAATTAAATTTTCCCTAAAAAATTCAATCATAAACTTTTATTAAAAATTTTTTTAGTTTATTTATTGCAATTGCTCTATGACTAATTTTATTCTTTTCTAAAAAACTCATTTCCCCAAATGTTTTAACAAAATTATTTGGTCTAAAAATAGAGTCATACCCAAATCCTTTATTTCCAATTTTATGTTGAGTAATTTCACCATTAATTACGCCTTCAAATAAATTTAATTCACCATCAAAAATTAAAGATATAACTGTTTTAAATCTTGCTTTTCTAAAATTATTGTTTTTTAGTTCATCTAAAACCTTCTTTAAATTTTTGTTTGAATCTTTTTCTGGTCCTGCATATCTAGCTGATTTGACACCGGGTAAATTATTAAGTGCTTTGATTTCAAGTCCGGTATCATCAGCAAAAACATTTAACTTAAATTTTTCGTAAATGAAATTAGATTTAAACGTCGAGTTCTTTTCAATAGTACTCTCATTTTCTGGAATTTCATCATAAAATTTTAAGTCGTTTAAACTAATAATTTTAAAATTTGAAGGAAGTATATTTCTTACTTCACTAACTTTATTTTCATTATGGCTGGCAAAAACTAATTCCATAGTATTTTAATGTTTAAATTGTAAAGTTATAAAAAGTCAATTTTGAATTATCCACACGTTATTGAAGTTGTTATTCCACTGCCAATTGATAACACTTTTGACTATTTAGTTTCAGAAGCTGAATTTGAACTTATAAAAGTAGGATGTAGGGTTGTAGTTAGTTTTGGAAGTAAAAAATTATACACTGCCATTGTTTTGAAAAAATCAAAAAATAAAAATATTGATTATGACTTAAAAGAGATTAAATTTATTATCGATGATGTTGCATGTGTAAGTCAAAGTCAGATTAATTTTTTTAAATGGATAAGTCAATATTACATGTGCCCATTAGGAAATGTATTTGAATCAGCATTGCCAAAATCATTTTTAATTAAAAGTGAATCAGTTTTAATAGCAAAAAAAAAATTAATAGATGATAATATTTCTGAAAAATCAATTGAAATTCTAGAAAAGATTAATGAAAACAATCAAATTATTCTTAAAGATTTGTCAAAGCTTTTTGATAGTTCAATCATAAATAATATAAATGAATTAATTTATAAAGAATACATTGAAATTAAAGAGGAAGTCTTTAGCAGTTATTCTCAAAAATATCAAAACTTATACTCAATTAATAATTCAATAGAAATTAGATCTTTTAAGCTTAGATCTGATCAACAAAAAAAAATTATAAATTATTTTATTAAAAATGATCATATTCAAAATCATTTGAAATATGACATAATGAAATATTGTGGTGTTTCGTCTAATGTAATAGAGGGTCTGGTAAAGAAAAAACTATTAATTAAAAATAAAATTAAAGTTGATCGGCTCAGTTTTCAAAATGAAATAAAAGAAAAAAAAATAATTTTGTCTAAATCACAGCTCCAGGCCTTCAAAGAAATAAAGAATAATTTTTCAAATTCTAATGTAGTAAATCTTCTTGGTGTTACATCATCGGGAAAAACTGAAATTTATATTTCTTTAATTATAGAATACTTAAAAAGTGGTAAAACTGTTCTTTTTTTAGTACCAGAAATTGCGCTTACCACACAACTGGTATTACGTTTTAAACAGTTTTTTAGTAATGAATTAATCGTTTATCACTCTTCAATTTCACAAAACATAAGACATGAGATTTGGAATGAATTAAACTCTACTAATTCTCCAAAAATTATTTTAGGTGTTAGATCTTCTATTTTTTTACCACACAAAAATATAAGTTTAATAATTGTTGATGAGGAGCATGAAAATTCATATAAACAGTTTGATCCAAAACCTAGATATAATGCAAGAGATTGTGCTATATTCTTATCAAAATACTTAAAGATTAATTGTTTACTAGGTTCAGCAACACCTAGCCTAGAGACATATAATAACTCCATTAATAATAAATTTTCTTTAGTCGAATTGAAGGAGAGATATGGGAATTTCTTACCACCTGAAATTATTTTAATTGAGCCGCCTAAATCCGAAAATACCTTTTTTTCAAATGAACTAATTAGATATATAAAAACTACTTTAGAATCTGAAAAGCAGATAATATTATTTAGAAATAGAAGAGGCTATTCTACTTACCTAAAATGTTCAGCTTGTAATCACATTAATATCTGCCCTAATTGTGATGTTAGTTTAACTTATCATTTGAATGATAATTTAGAGAAATGTCATTACTGTGGCTTTTCACGGGAAATGAATATTAATTGTGACTCTTGCTCATTACCCGCTATGAAAAAATGTGGCGTTGGAACACAAACTATAGAAAGTGAATTCCATAAACTTTTTCCAAAAATAAAACTTATAAGATTTGATTATGATACAACTCGTTCAAAGAAAAATCTAGAAAAAATAATAAATGATTTTCAAGATAAAAAATATCAAGTTCTTATTGGAACACAAATGATTGCAAAAGGATTAAATTTCACAAATGTAGATTTAGTTGGCATCATTGAATCAGATTTTCTTTTGAATTATCCTGACTTTAGATCACATGAAAAATATTATCAATTAATTAAACAAGTCTCTGGAAGAGCTGGTAGATCAAACTCAAGAGGGAAGGTTGTTTTACAGACTGATTATATCCACAATTATTTACATAATAGACTTGTAGATAATAATTATAGAGATTTCTATAATTTTCAATTAAGTCAAAGAAAAGAATTTAATTATCCACCTTTTTCAAAATTAATTAAAATAAAATTTAAGTCTAAAAAAATTGAGATAATAGATTATTCTTCAAAATGGTTTTGCGATGCCGTAAAGAATCTTATTAATTGTACAGTTTTAGGCCCAGAGTTTCCTTTAGTAAGTAAAATAAATAATTTTCATATTAAAGATTTGATTATTAAAATTGAAAAAGAGCAAAATTTATTAAGAACAAAAAAAAGATTAAATAAGTTAATTAAAACATTTAATGATTATCCAAAATTTAGATCTGTGAAAATATCAGTAGATGTTGATCCATATAATTAAATTTGAAATTATTTTGTAAGTAATGATATAAAAACTATTTTTGCGCGATAAATTTTATTTATGAGTCACTACGAATCAGTTTTTATTCTTAACCCGGCACTATCTGAGGACCAGGTTAAAGATGTAGTAAAAAAGTATGAAAAACTTTTAAAAGATAACGAGTGTAATGTTGTTGAAGTTGAAAACTGGGGTCTTAAGAAGTTGGCATATAAGATTCAAAATAAATTAAGTGGATTCTATGTTTTAATTGATTTTGAAAAAAATGGTGTTTCAAACATTATAAATATATATGAAACAGAATTGAAGAGAGATGAAAGAGTTATGAGGTTTTTAAACGTGAAATTAAATAAGGATGCAAATAATTGGGCTGTTAAAAGAAGAAAAAAACTTAAAAAAGTGAATGCGTAATGGCTGATATGGGTATAAATAAAAATCAAGGTGAAGTACGTTATTTAACACCACTCGATATTTCAACAAAAGACAGAAAAAAGTATTGTAGATTTAAAAGATTAGGTATTAAATATATCGATTATAAAGATCCTGATTACTTGTTAAAATTCATTAATGAACAAGGTAAAATATTACCAAGGAGACTAACTGGAACTTCCCTAAAGTTTCAAAGAAAAGTTTCAGTTGCAGTTAAAAGAGCTAGACATTTAGCATTACTACCATATCAATCAGATTTATTAAAGTAATTTTTTATGGAATTAATTTTGAAACATGATGTTGAAAATCTAGGATTTAAAGATGATTTAGTGATTGTTAAAAATGGTTATGGTCGTAATTTTTTAATTCCACAAGGTAAAGCAGTTCTTGCTACTAACTCCGCAAAAAAAGTTTTAGCTGAAAAACTAAAGCAGTCGCAACATAAAGAAAAAGAAGCCATATCAGATGCACAAAAGCTAGCTAAAAAACTCGAAAAAATAGATTTGAAAATTTTTGCGAAGTCTGTTGAAGGTGATAAACTATTTGGATCTGTTACCACCTTAGATTTAATTAAAGAGCTCTCAGCCAATGAAATTGATATTGATAAAAAATGTATTCAACTTTCCTCCAATATTAAAAAAACTGGCTCTTTTGTTGCTAAAGTGAGACTTCATAGAGAAGTTGATTTTGATCTAAATTTTGAAGTGATTAAGGCCTCAAAATAATTTTATTTTTTTAAAGTTCCAATTTATTTAACTTTGACCTTATGTCATCGAAACCTTCAATACCAAAAGGAACAAGAGATTATCATCCAGAAATAGTATTAAAAAGAAATTATATTACTGATATTATTAAGAAAGTATTCATTAGTTATGGATATCTTGAAATCAAAACACCTTCATTTGAAAAAATAAAAACTCTATCAGGTAAATATGGAAATGAAGGGGACAGGTTAATTTTTAATATTCTAAATTCTGGTGAAAAAGTAAAAAAAGCTGATATAAATTCATTAAAAAATAATAATACTTCTCGTTTTATAAGCTCCATTTCCGAAAAAGCTCTAAGATATGATTTGACTGTTCCATTAGCACGGTATGTATCACAGCATCAAAATGAAATAAAATTTCCATTTAAAAGATTTCAAATACAAAATGTATGGCGAGCTGATAGACCCCAAAAAGGGAGATATCAAGAGTTTACTCAGTGTGATGCAGATGTAATTGGATCAAGTTCCTTATACTTAGAATTTGAAATGATTCAAATGTATTCAACTGTTTTTAAAAGATTAGGATTAAATAAAGTTGAAATTAAAATTAATCATAGGGAAATTCTTGCATCCATTTCTAGAAAAATTGAATTAAATGATAATTTTCTTGATTTTGTCATAATACTAGATAAGTTGAGCAAAATTGGAATTGTTAAAGTTATAAATGAACTAAAGGAAAAGTTAGGATTAAAAGATAAATACCAATCAATTTTAGAGGATATTTTTAAAATAAAAAGTAGTGTAGAGACGCTCAAATTAATAAAAAATGAGTTGATAGATAATAAGAGTTCAGATCTTGCTTACAGAGAACTTAAAGAATTATATGATTTAATATGCATAAATTCTGATGACATTATAAACTTCTCATTTGATTTAAATCTTGCTAGAGGATTAGATTATTACACTGGCGCTATATTTGAAGTTGTAAATGTATCCAATGATGATTATGTTGGATCTCTTGGAGGTGGTGGAAGATATAAAAATTTAACAGAAAGATTTAATAGTAAAAACCTTCCAGGTATTGGAATTTCCTTTGGCTTAGAAAGAATTTTCCACTCAATTGATGATAATGATTTATTCCCTGACCATATAAAAACCACAAATGATGTTTTAGTTATTAATTTTGGTAAAGAATATATTTATAAAATTCTTCCAATTTTAAATAAAATAAGAAATGACAGAAATATTTCAATATATCCTGATTCAGTAAAGTTATCTAAACAATTCACCTACGCTGACAAAAATAAATTTAATTATGTTATAATATTCGGAGAAGAGGAAATGAAAAAGGAAATATTTAAAATTAAAAATTTAGATACTGGTAAAGAATATATAAATAGCATTCAAATTCCTATTGAAGACTTTAAATTTTAGTAGCGAGGGGGAGACTTGAACTCCCGACCTCCGGGTTATGAATCCGACGCTCTAACCGCCTGAGCTACCTCGCCAAATGAGGCCCAAATATATAAACAATATAGGTAGAGTCAAATAGACGTTTAAAAAAAAAAAAAAAATCTTTTCAAGTTCAATTTTAATATATATATTGTTAATATGTCTGATAAAGTCAAATACGAATTAGAGTTTCCGATTCAAGCATCCCCAAATATGTTATATCAATATATTTCATCAGCTTCAAACTTATCAGAATGGTTTGCAGATAATGTTAATTCTAGAGGAAAAGTTTTTTCTTTTTTTTGGGATGGTATAGAAGAAAAAGCTGAATTAGTATCTTCAAAAAACAATACTTTTGTCAAATTTAGATGGTTGGAAAATGATGAAGATTCCTTTTTTGAAATCAAGATTACAGTTGATGAGATAACTAAAGATGTTTCTTTAATTATAGTAGATTTTGCTGATGATGATGAAGTTGAAGAAGCAAAAATGCTTTGGGAAAGTCAAATTTCTGATTTAAAAAGTGTTATTGGTTCTTCATAATAGCTTTATGTGATAAACTTTAATGGAAATATAGTTAAAGAAAGTGATCAACTTTCTAAAAATAGAGGTTTTTTATTTGGCGATGCTGTATTCGAAAGTTTTAGGCTAATTTCAGGAAAAATTATTTTTTGGGAAGACCATTATTTTAGATTAATGGCTTCAATGAGAATTTTAAGGTTTGATATACCAGAAAACTTTACAGCTGATTTTTTAAAAAAAGAAACATTAAAATTAAATTATCAAACAAATAATGGCTTAGATGCACGTGTAAGAATAACAGTTTATAGAAGCTCCGGTGGAAGATATAAACCAACAAGTAATTCCGTAAGTTTTATAATAAATCTTGAAAAACTTGAGAGTTCAAATTATTCAATAGATCAAAATACTGTTATTGTTGATCTTTATAAAGATTTTTTTATTAGTAATCAATTAATTCACTCCATTAAGTCTAATAATAAATCAATTAATGTTTTAGCTTCAATTTTCGCAGTTGAGAATGAATTAGATAATTGTATTTTACTTAATAATAATAAAAAGGTTTGTGAATTTATAAATGGTAATTTATTTTACATTAAAGAAAATAAGATCTATACACCAAATCTACAATCAGGTTGCTTAAATGGTGTAATGAGGAAAAACCTTATAAAGACTATTAAGTTAACTGAACTAAGTATTGAAGAAGCTGATATTTCTCCATTTGACTTGGTTTCAGCTGAAGAATTGTTTATGACAAATGTAATTCAAGGTATTGTACCAGTCACTAATTATAGAAATAAAAAATTTGATATTGAAATTTCATCTAGATTAATTAACCTTTTGAATGATTCTATTAGTTATAGTTAGGATTGTCTGGTGAATTTGACCAAATCTTATAATATTCACCAAACTTTTCAATTTTTTTCTTCCATATCAGTTTTTCAGAATTAAAAATATCCGAAACTTTGTAATTATTTGTTGATAACCAAGATTTTTCATCAATTTCATGATGAAGCTGATTTTTTTCCCAACCTGAATAACCTAAAAAAAATTTGATTTCATTAATATTAATTTTTTTTTGTTGAATAAGTTTTATCGCTTTTTCAAATTGATTTCCCCAAAAAATCTCTTCTGTAATCATTTTGCTTTTTTCAAATAATTCAGATTTTTTATGAATAAAATGTATTGTATCAACCTTCACTGGCCCACCCTTATAAATTGGAATTTTAAGTTCTTTAAAGGTTGTATCTATATCAGATAACAAATAATTTGTTTTTTTATTTATGACAAACCCAATAGTATTCTTTTTATTGTTTTCTGCAATTAGAATAATTGATTTATTAAATTCAAAATCATTAACTAATGTATAATTTGATATTAAAATTTTGCCTTTGTACAAATTAAATAAATATTATTTGATCATTTTTATTTGCATTTAAATAGTCTCTACCACTTATAATTTTTTTACCTTCTATTTTTAGACTCTTTATTATAATAGAACCTTCACTAGTACTTATGGATAGTGTTTTTAATTCACTTGAAAGTCTAATTCCATTTTTTTGCTCACAACTTTTTGAGTTAAAAGTAACATCATATATTAATATTCTTTTATTTGTTTTCTTTTCTAAAGTCCAAGCGCAAGGAACAGGTGATAATCCTCTTACAAAATTATAAATACTTTCTGCAGATTTATTCCAATTTATTCTAGTGTTTTCACGATTTAGTTTTGGAGCTATTAAATGGCTTTTTGAAATATTTTGTTTTTTTAAATTATGACCCTTGTTTAAAATAAAATCAATAGATTTTAATGTAAATTTTCCGCTTAAATTTCTGAGTTTTTTATAAAGAGATTCAAAGTTATCATTTTGTTCAATTTTTAATTTTTCTTGAAAAATGATATCACCGTTATCAATTTTTTCATTTATAAAAAAACTTGTTAAACCTGTTTCTTTTAAGCCATTAATTAAAGCCCAATTAATAGGTGCTGCGCCTCTTAAATTAGGCAATAGTGATGCATGAGTATTTATTGTGCCAAATTTTGGTATATTCCAGATTTCTTTTGGTAGGAATTTGAATGCAACAACAATAAATAAATCAGCATCATATGCATTTAATAATTTTAGAAAACTATCATTTTTAAAGTCTTCAGTCTGTAATATTTTTATTTTTTTTAATAACGAATATTTCTTAACTGCACTCAAATTAATTTTCATACCTCTTCCTGATTTTTTATCCTTGCTCGTAACTACACATAATAATTTATGTTTTGATTTATATATTGAATCTAAACTTTCAATAGCAAAATCTGGAGTGCCAAAAAAAATAATTTTAAGACTTCTACTCATAACCTACAATTTTTTTAATAAATCTAACCCTCTCAGGGACACTTAATTTTGGTATTTCTATTAAATTAAAATTAAATTTTTCATAAGTTGTTTGAATAAATTTGTTAATTATTAAACATTCTTCAAAAGTTTCATACCTCTCTGAATCATTAACATAAATTTCTTTCCATGGTCTTAGTATGAAAATGTAATCATAAACTATTTTTTTTGACTTTGAAAGAAGCTCTCCCGGTATTACAATTCCTTTGTAGTTCAAATATGCTATTACATCGATTGGTCCTCTGTCATATACTACAAACTTACATGAATGAATTTTTAATTTATATTGTTTAAGTCTTAATTTGAATAACTCTTTACTGAAATCGATAGGTTTCTTTAAAAAAAACTGATCAAATCCTTTTTTTCTCATTTTTTGAGTTAACTCTCTTGATATTTCATGAAAGCAATGAAGACCATTATACTCTAACTCAGAAACTAATGTTGATTTTCCTGTTGATGGACCACCAGTAATTAAAATTTTTTTCATCAAAAATAATAATCTGTAATATAGAAATATAATTTGTGATTATATTTGAGAAAAATGTCAAAAAAAACTGAATCTTTTTACAATAATTTAAAAATTAAATTAAATGAGATTCATAATTGGCCTACCAAATATGTTTTCAAGTTTATAGTTTTAAATAATAAAGATAAAATTGATGAACTAAATCATGAGTTTTTAAATTTGAATTCAAAAATTACAAAGAACTATTCATCTAAAAACAAATATGTTAGTTTTACCTTCATTGTAAAGTTAGACTCTGCTAATGACGTTATAAAAAAATATAAAGAAGTATCTAAAATTGATGGAATAATTTCATTGTAAAAAAAAATATTTAATTTTAACCAAAATCATAAATTTTGATAGATAATCTGGAATATAATAGTGAAAGGGAAGATTTAATTATTCCTGAGTACGGGCGTCATATACATAAAATGGTTAATATGGCAATTGATTGTAATGATAAAATTGAAAGAAATAAAATGGCCAAAGCAATTATTGGTGTTATGGGAAATTTAAATCCTCATTTACGTGATGTACCAGATTTTCAACATAAATTATGGGATCAATTGTTTATAATGTCTCAATTTAAACTTGATGTTGATTCCCCTTACCCAAAACCTCAGAAAGAGGTTTTTGAACAAAAGCCAGAGAAACTTAATTACCCTCAAAATCATCCTAAATACAGATTTTATGGAAATAATATTAAAAAAATGATTGATGTCGCAGTCAGTTGGGAGGAAGGGGAAATGAAATCACATTTAGTTTATATTATCGCAAATCATATGAAAAAGTGTTTTTTGAATTGGAATAAAGACACTGTAGAAGATTCTGTCATTTTTCAACATTTAACTGAGCTTTCAAATGGAAGAATTAATACAGATTCAATCGATAAACCATTATCTGACTCAAAAGATTTAATTTCATTTTCAAATAAAAAACATTCTAAATCTGGCAAAAAAGGTAAGAAACCATACAGAAATTTTAAGAGAAAATAAATGAATTCTTTTAAAGTAGAAGGAGGTGTTAGGTTAAGTGGAGAAGTTTTTCCTCAGGGAGCCAAAAATGAAGCTCTTCAAGTTATATGTGCCGTAATTTTAACTGAAAAAGAAGTAGTTATTGATAATATTCCTGAAATATTGGATGTCAAAAGATTAATTGATCTTTTAGAATATATAGGTGTTAAGGTAAATAAGGAAAGAAAGAGTAAATATTCATTTAAAGCTGATTCAATTGATTTAGATAAATTAAAAACTGATCAATTTAATGAAAAAGCAAGAGGTTTAAGAGGTTCAATAATGATTATTGGACCAATGTTGTCACGATATGGAAAAGCTTCAATTCCGAAGCCCGGAGGCGATAAAATTGGAAGAAGAAGATTAGATACACATTTTGAATCATTGATTAAGTTGGGAGCTAAATTTAATTATGATAGACAAAACTACATATACAATGTCGATGCATCTAATTTAAAGGGAAATAAAATTCTTTTAGATCAACCCTCAGTTACTGGAACTGCAAACTTGATAATGGCTTCAGTACTAGCTGATGGAGAAACAATTATTTATAATGCTGCATGCGAACCTTACATTCAACAACTATGTTTAATGATAAACAATATGGGTGGGAAAATCTCTGGTGTTGGTTCCAATCTTATTAAAATTACAGGAGTTAACTCTCTAGAAGGTTGTAATCACAAAATTCAACCTGATATTATAGAAATTGGTAGCTGGATTGGTCTCGCTGCATTGACTCAAAGTGAAATTACTATTAAAGACGTTAATTTTGATTATTTAGAACAGATTTTAAATGTATTTACAAAACTTGGATTATCATTTGAAAAAAACAACAATGATTTAAAAATTCCTGCTCATAAAGAGGGGTATGAAATACAGAATTATATTGATGGAAGTATATTAACAATTTCTGATGGACCATGGCCATTATTTACACCTGATTTACTTAGCATTGTCCTTGTTGTTGCTACGCAAGCTAGAGGTAGTATTTTAATACATCAAAAAATGTTTGAAAGCAGATTGTTTTTTGTAGATAAACTGATTGATATGGGTGCAAAAATAATTTTATGTGATCCACACAGAGCTACTGTCATAGGTCATGATTTTAAATCTAAGCTAAAATCTACCACTATGACATCTCCTGACATAAGAGCTGGAATATCGCTTTTAATTGCTGCTCTTTCTGCAGATGGAATAAGTATAATTCATAACATTGAACAAATTGACAGAGGCTATGAAAATATTGATATTCGACTAACTAAAATTGGAGCTAAAATTAATAGAATTAGTAATTAACGTTTACTTATTTTATTTCCAGTAATTTGTCTTTGCATTTTACATTTAAATCTAACTATGCTATTTTTTGGATAATTAGACAAGCTCTTATGCTTTGTCTTCCTCCCTTGAACTCTTTTTCTCCATAATTTAAAGCTCGTTAATTTAAGGTTACTCCTCATTAACTTTATAACATCTCCTTCTTTTATTCCAAATTGTAATTTGATTGCATCAAATGGAGTTCTATCTTCCCATGCCATTTCAATAATTCTATCTAAATCCTTTTCATTCATTTACAAAGATTTTAAATAGTTGTCGGCAGTTTCCAATAATGTAATCTTTTTTGTTTCTTCCATCTTATCAAAACTACTTATTAACATTCTCATCCTTGGGTTTTTTACAAAAAAATCTCTTTGTTTGTCCATAAAATTCCAGAATAATGAATCCCATATTTTACACCAATCACCTTTTTTGTAATTACTCATTTTTAAAATATAATTACTACTACTAATGTAGGGTTTTGTAGACATCATTCCTGCATCTGAAAATTGACTCATTCCATATACGTTTGGAACCATTACCCAATCATACGAATCAATAAACATTTCCATAAACCATCTGTAAACTTCATCAGGATCAAACTCACATAAGAGCATAAAATTTCCAATAATCATTAATCTCTCAATATGATTAGCATAAGCTGATTTATTAATTTTTTTTATTGTGTCATCAATTGGTTCAATTCCAGTATCTCCAGAATAAAATGAACTAGGAATCTTTCTTTTGAAATTCCAAAAATTTTTTACTCTTTCTTTAGAACCAACAGCAATATAAACTCCTCTTATAAACTCTCTCCAACCAATTATTTGTCTAATAAACCCTTCGCATGAATTCAATCGAATATTTTTTTTATTGTAATATTCAATTGATTTTTCTATTATATAATTTGGACTAATTAATCCAGAGTTTATAATTGGTGAAAGAACGCTGTGATTTAATATTGATTTTTCTTTTACTACAGCATCTTCGTAAGGACCAAATTCATCAAATCTATTTTTTAAAAAGTCTTCAAACCATAGTTTAGCTTTTTTAAAGTCAGTAGGATAAATAAAATTTTCAATTTCGCCTGGATTGTTTTTGAAATATCTGTTAACATATTCTTTTGAAAGCTCATCAATTTCCTGATTTTTAAAAGTTATTAATTTGGGTGGTTCTTTATCTTTTGGATATTTTTCGCGATTCAAATCGTCATATGTCCATTTTCCACCATTAGGTTGACCATTGTCTATTAAAATATTTAATTCTATTCTTTGTTTTTTATAGAAAGATGTTTGAAAAAACTTTTTTTTATCACTCTTAAAAAATGATTTTAATGTTTCATCAGAGGTTATAAACAATGGATTAACATGAATATTTACATTTATTTTTTTTTTATCAGCATGTTTAAATATTCTTTTTGATAACCAATAGTCAACAGGATCATAAATATTAATTTCATCAATATTTTCTAATCGATCAATCAGAATTCTAATATCAGACTCTTCATGTGTTGAATCTATATAGGTAACTTTTTTGTCTACACTCGAAAGATAAGTTTCATATTTTTTCATACAAATTCTGTGAAAAAGAATTTTTTGTTTATGAAAATTAAATTGTTTGAAAAACAGATATTCTTCAACAAGAATAATATTTTTATTTTTTCTAATTAAATCAGAATTATCAAACAATTGGTTTGGAAAAATAATTGCTACTGAATCCTTCAAGATAATACTTCTTTATATGTTTTGAGACACCTAATTCGAGCTAACTTGTGATCAACTATTTCTTTTGGATATTCATCAGTATCATATTCTGGAATCCACTTTTTAATGTATTTTTTTTCTTTATCAAATTTTTTTTGTTGCTCTGTTGGATTAAATATTCGAAAATAAGGAGAAGCATCAACACCACAGCCAGCTACCCATTGCCAATTACCAACATTGCTAGATTGTTCATAATCAAATAGTTTTGCAGCAAAATATTTTTCACCAATTCTCCAGTCAATTAGCAAATGCTTACATAAAAAGCTAGCAGTAATCATTCTAACTCTGTTATGCATAAATCCAGTTTTATTAAGCTCTCTCATTCCTGCATCAACTATTGGATACCCTGTTTTTCCCTTACACCAGGCATTATACTCATCCATGTTGTTACGCCATTTTATTTTTTCATATTTTGATTTGAAACATTTATTTTTTGTTTTGGGAAAATGCCAAAGAATTTGCATAAAAAACTCTCTCCAGACTAATTCCTTTAAAAAGGTTTTATTTTCAGATAAATTACTTTTTTTGACAAGGGATCGAATACTGTTTGTTCCAAACCTTAGGTAAAGCCCCAATTTACTAGTTGCATTTAATGCAGGAATATTCCTGTCTCGCTCATAATTATCAATAACTTTATTACTAAAATTAATATTAGGAGGAAAGATTTTAGGTTCGTGGGAATCAAATATATTTTCAGTTTTTAATTCACTTTTAAGTGGTTTAGTTTTGTTTAAAAAACTTTCAGACTTATAATGTTTTAAATCATTTTGAGTAAGTTTTTCGGTCCATTTTTTTGAGTAGGGGGTATAAACTACATAAGGGTTTCCATCATTTTTAACAACTTCATTTTCCTGGAATATTACTTGGTCTTTGTAAGTGTGTGATTTAATATTTTTTACATTTAAAAAACTAATTATTTCATTATCTCTTTTTAAGGCATATGGCTCATAATCTTTATTCCAAAAAACTTTATTTATATCAATATTTGTACAAATTTTTTTAAAAATTTTAACAGGATCACCTTTAAATATTGTTAAAGATGAGTTGTGTTTTTTTAATTCTAAATTGATAAGCTCCAATTGTTTGCTTATAAATAAAAGTCTGTGATCATTTTTTTCAAGAGCTTTGGTAATCTTATCGTCAAATATAAAAATTGGATATACAGCTTTGCTTTGTATTAATGCTTGAAAAAGACCATGATTATCGATTAGTCTAAGGTCTCTTCTGAACCAAAAAATTGATTTTGAACTCATTAATTTGTCTCAATAGTTGATAATCCTCCGTCAACCGCAATTATTTGTCCTGTAATCCAACTAGATTTGTCGGAAATTAAATAATCAGTCAAATTAGCAATATCACTTGCACTTCCAATTCTTTTAAGTGGATGTCTATTTGCCGACTTTTCAATTTTTATATCATTATTTAAAAATCTATTAGCGAGAGGGGTATTAACTAGTGATGGAGCAATTACATTAACTCTAATTTTTGGTGATAATTCAGCAGCTAATGATTTAGCTAAGCCTTCAATAGCTCCTTTGGAACTTGATACACTCGAGTGGAAAGGCATTCCTCTTTGAACTGCAACTGTACTAAATAAAACTATACTGGCAGAATTTGAAGCGGTAAGGTTTTTAAGAACACTTTTTAATGACTTTATTAAACCTATTAAATTAATTTCTAGATCTTCTTTGAATGATTCGATACTCAGACTCTTAAAAGGTCTAAGATTAATACTCCCTGGAAGATATATAAAACTATCAATGGTTTCAGGTACTAAAGAAGAATCTAATTCATCATTTAAAACATCGTAATTAATATAATTTACATTTTCTGGCAATGTACTATTAGATCTACATGCAACATAAACATTATGATCTTGGGAAATTTGATTTACAAGTGATAGCCCTATTCCAGATGAGCCACCTATTAATAATATATTTTTTTTCATTTTATT
>CENP01137578.1_pt1 | contig 17815 bp, 7 predicted proteins | sample 361281 | NCBI WGS metagenome assembly CENP01 (sample SAMEA2591122, study PRJEB7988) | marine metagenome | biome: marine biome (ENVO:00000447); feature: deep chlorophyll maximum layer (ENVO:xxxxxxxx); material: saline water (ENVO:00002010), including plankton (ENVO:xxxxxxxx) | depth 70 m | reverse complement strand
TTCATAATTTATATATCATTAATGCCATTAATAGAACATCCCTGGAATTTTCATTTACATCAGGTAAAAAAGTAAACATGGTCATGAACTTTTCCTCGTTTACAATCATGGCAGGTCCAATGAAAGGTTTCGTAATAGAAATTTCGCTTGGCCTATCTACCTTGTTAATTATAAAACCCCTGAGTCCTATGCTTATATTATTAAATTTATATAAAAGGTCCGGTATATATATACCTATGTCTTTATCGGTTTTATCAGAAGGACTGTTTAAGTATCTAAACTGGTTATTTAGGGTGAGTTTTTCGGTGAAATAGATTTTTTTGTCAAACCTAAAACCAGTGTAAAATTTATTTTCATAATCATTATATCTCGAATAACTAAATATTTTGGTAGTCTTATCAATAGTGTATCCTACGAATAACTCTCTTCTCATTCTCTCTTTCGACAAAAAGTAAAATACAGGCCTAAATCTGAAATCTAAATTTTCAATACCGAAATCGGTTCTAAATTCAGAAATTAATGGCATAGTTTGAGCACTCCCTTGACTATATTTAGCTATAATTAATATAGTAAGTATAATTTTTCTCAAAAGTCAAAAATCAATTTGAATACTAAAAATCTTGCTCTTTGTCTTACATAAGGAACAAAATCGAATCGAATTTGGTTATTAACAGTATCACTCCAAGTGGCCTCAGCAGCAGCTAAACCGTAATCTCCATTTGCTGACCGCGGTCCTGGGTGAAAATAAACAGTATTTAAAATGTTAGCCCCAGAAATATTTAATTTGACTTGGCTGAATTTTTTGTGTCCTATAATTATGTTCCCATTCAATATTAAATAGGATGGTATTTTTCCAGATTGTTCGTATCCCAGACTACCGCTTTTAGTGGTTCCATCCCCAACTTGTCTCTCGCCAACCCAATTCAATCTTGAACTAACATTTAGATTAAAATTCCCAAGACTCATTTTTTTTCCAAGGCCAAAATTACCTTTTAATGTAGCAATATCTGCAATCCTACTAGTTTTGTTATTATTAACATCCAACTGATTGGGATCGAAAAAGGTTCCATTCGCAAAAACATTAAACCCATTTTTTCTATATTTTAAACTAAAGGTAGATCCGTTTACTTGGTAATAACCCTTAATATTTACATTCATTGAATATATTTCATCACTAGAGTAACTAACACCTTGAGCATCCAGTATAGCAACCAATTCGTCCTCGCTTGTTTCAGTTTCTAAAACATTAGTACCCGTTGATGGTACATATCCTTTTCCACTGGTTACAGCATTTTTAACTTTGTATGAAAATCCATTTAATTTCCACTCGAAAGTCCTAGATTTATTACCTCCCATAATGGTCATATCAAAATAATCATTTTCCTCAGGAACAAGAATATTATTAGGATATCTACCTGCCCCTGTTGAAAACCTAGTCCATAAAGAAACATTTTGATATCCTTTGGAATAATTACCCTTGATTGTAAATAGTTCTGTGTTATAGTAAAGTCCAAACCTAGGAGTGTAGACATCAAATAGTCTTATTTGACGTACATTTTTTGAGTCATATCTCACTCCAGCTGTTAAACCAAAATTTTTAGCAAAATTAACACTTGTTTGGGCAAAAACACCTAGACTATTAATCAAATAAGCATTAAATCCATCTGTTTGACCACTAGGGTATCCTCTTAATTGTCCATTGTTAATCGCTATATAATTTTCATATTCTGCCTCAGAGTTAAATGTGGTAGAAAATATAGTTGGATCTGAGTTAATTTCGTCATATACCTGATAATCTCCTTGAGTTGAGGTAATTCTATAATCAGCTCCGATTAAGGCATTTATCTTTTCTGTATTATAGTTAATTCTTGCCTCTGTTCTTCCTTGGGTAGCTTGATAAAAGTATAACCTGTTCTTCCATCCATGATTATCGATTTTGTTACCGTTCTCTAAATAGTTAAAAAAATCACTTAGTGAGTTACTGCTGAAATTTTGAGGATAAGCAAATGGAATAAAGTTTACTCGATTTGACTCTCTACCTAATTTGTGGTTCTTAAAACTCGAAAGAACTGAGAAATCAAGATTCTCACCTAATGATTGGTTGAATTTTAAGTATACAGTAGTGTTAGAAGGAGCCCAGACAGAACCATTTTTTGATGGAGCGACGTCAAGGTCGATATATTGACCAAAACCTTCAATTTTTTTCCATGTTCTATATCCAATTAAGAAATTTCCAAATGCTAATTTAGCACCAATAAAGAAATTATCAGTATGATTTGAAGGTTGTAATGGGACACCATTAATTGACCGCGTATAGGCCTCTACATCAGCTTCTCTGGCTCTTGTTATACCATCTGAGGAAAGTGATAAATTATCACCCGATTGTACGAAATAATTTCCATAATCGGTAAGTAATTGATCAATAGATTTACCTGTCGAAGCTTCGGCCTCTCCAACTGTCGAAACTATATGATCGTATTGAAATCCATCCAAATCTGCAGCGTCATAATTATAGAAGGTATCAATAAACTCATCATGCTCATCCGATCTGTAAAAACGCCCTGTTACTTGGTATTTTATTTTACTCTTTGCCATGGTATTACCGATGGTAATATCAAGGTCTTTAGTGTTGAATGATCCTCCAGCCACATTTATGTTCGCATATATATCTGAATTTCTTGCTTCTCTTTGTTTGAAAAAATCTCCAGCACGTTCACCTGGTGGAAATGTAATGATATTGATGGCACCAACAAAAGCTCTAGGACCATACATTGTTCCGGTCGGACCATAGACTACCTCTACCGCTTTAATATTTGAAATTGGATACTGACGGGACAAATATGCCCAATTTAGCCAAACATCATTTTCCTCTACACCATCAATCATCAGTAATGTCCTTTCTGTATTGTTTTGCTCGAAACCTAACTGATAAATATGTGAATAAATCACGGAATAGGTCTTACTTATTTCAAATCCAGGAATATCTGAAAGTAAATCAATAATGTCAACGTAGCCCCTGGAAATAATTTGCTCAGAAGTAATTAATTCTACATTTGCAGGTGCAGTTCTTATGTCCTCTGGTCTTTTGGAAACAGAAGAAATTTTGGTTCCTACATTATTTTTATAACTTTTTATATAAATTTCATTAAATACATAATTTGTAATACCCAAGACTGGCTCGTAAGAGGAATCGGATAAAATAATTTCTGTAATTATATTTTCTGCCCCAATAATAGAATCTTGGGCAATTGCAGTTAAAGCAAATAGCTCCCTAGCTTGGTTTTTTTCAAAATTTGTAGATTTATTTTGGTTTAAAATACAATTTTTCAAAATCGATTTTAAGTTTCTAAAATCTCCTATAGAATAGAGATCTCGGGCGTAATTAATAGGATTTTCACAATTTGAATTTTGAGAAAAAATAAACTTAGAATTAACCAAAACCAATAGCAAAGTTGTGTAAACTAATCTTTTCATCATAACATTAATAGTTTAAAAAGGTTTCTGGATCGAGTGGCCAAAACCTTACGGTTCCATCAGCACTGGCTGTTAAAAGGTTTTTATTATAATAATCTAACTTGGAATCATTTATCCAAGATGTGTGATTTGAAACATTATCTATTTGTGAGAATTTTTTATCGATCCAATCATTTCCAGAGCCAGAGAAAATTTTGATCTGCGAATCCATTCCTGTTGTCACGACAACACTTTTTCCATTAGCTTGAATAACATGGCATCCTGTTATTTTAGTTTTATGTGTCTTATTTAGAAGGATGGGGTTATTTTTTTTTAGATCAAAAATGCTAAAGTTCCCATCAGCAAGACCAATTGCAATTTTATTCCGCTCAAAAACGGAAGAAATTGAAGAAATATTATCTTGAAAATTATACTCCCTCAAAATATTGATTTCATTTTTTTCGGTGAGATCTATTATAAATATTTTAGAATCTGATATACAGATAAAGTGATCTTTATAATTATCCAATGAATTTATTTTTAAAGAATTATTCCACTGGCCAACTTCTTTCAAATTTTGATCTAATACAAAAACCTTTGAATCACAAAAAACAAAGAAATGATCTGAATTGTTAAATTTTAATTTGTTAACGGATATAATTTTATCTTCTCTATTAAACTCATTTAAAACTGATCCTTTATTAAAATCTAACTTGTGTAAGAAGTTTGGAGACTTATGAACTATCAGATTATCTTCATCGCAAAAGGTGAATGATTTTAATTTTTTAACCTTGATTTTAATGAGCTTGTCATCATTAAAAATACTCAAAGAGTCGTCTAATGAGTAAAATGCATAAAGCTTTGGTTTGCTACCAATTTGAATTTTTTTAACTTGGTTACCAACAACTAATTTGTCTTGGTAGAGTGAATTAAACCCTTTATATAACGATGCTAAAATATCTTTATCAAAAATATTACCAGCATTTATTTTATTTTGTTTATATGCATTTTTAGCAATCCTATATCCCTTCAAAAAATTACCATTTAGATATTCTTGTTGAGCAAGTATAGCATCATTTCTCGCAATTTGTTGCACGATTTTTTTGTTGGCTAAATTCTTTTGATATAAAGCATCGTCTTCATTATTTTTGGCCAAAACCAATGCATCTTCTGCAATCTTACTTTTGCTTTGAGCAATTAGACTATTTTGTTTAGCTATCAATGCAAGACCTCTAGCTCTTTTTGACTCTTCAAATGCTTTTTGAGTCATTTCTATAGCTTTATTTTCATTCTCTTTTGCTATAGTAAGATTTTCTTGGGCTATTTTAGCCAAGCTTATTGCCTCGATTCTGCTTTTTTCTGCAAGATTTTCACTTTTTTTAGCTTCCTCGGCATATATCAATGCTTCCTTTTTTGAGTTTTCAGCATCAATTTTAGCTGCTGTAGCCGCCTGATATTCTGCAAATGCAAAAAGGACACAAATCATAGAAACAACAAATCCAGTGCTTAAAACAATAATATTTCTTCTTGCTTTTTTAAGTTTTAAAATTCTCTTTCTCTCATTGGATTCTTGAATTTTTGATCTAAACTCTTTTGATTTTAAAATAAAACCCTTAATCAAATTAAAATCATTAGAATATTTGCTTATCCAAAATTCATCAAAACTATTGGACTCAAATAAAATGTTACTCTCAATTACCTGTTCCTCACTTAATAAATCTCCTTTTCCAGAATTGTACTGGATAGCGAGATTAAATATCTTATCAACCAAATTAGATTCTATTCGTTCATCATTACAAATAATTCTCAATTTTTTCCATTTCTCAATAAATTCAATATTGATTGAGATTAGATTGTCTCCCTCCCATTCGTCGTGCTCATGAAAAACAAGAATTTCGTAATTGGAAGAAGTAGCTATTTTAATAAATTTATTGAATTGTTTGTTATCTCCACAATATTTTTCTAATTCGTTGATTGAAACTTTTTGTGAGCTAATGATTTGATTTTCTTCTTTAATCAATAGGTAACGGAAAATTCTTTTATAATCAAAATCATCAAGTGAATCTGTAATTTCATTGTGAAATTTTTCTCCTAATGAATTAATTGAGTTTTTTATCTCTCCAAAAAAAACATTTGTATTTTGATTGATTTCGAATTCATTCAGGGAATTAAATATCTTATGTTGTTTGATGTTTTTTAAAAAATAATAAAGATCAGAAAAGCTAATGTTTTTATTTTCAAGTTGAGACAGATAATTGGAGTAAATAGATTCATTAACAGTAATCTTCGAATCTTCGAGATCATCAGTTAAAAATTTAATTTTTTCATCAATTGATAAATCAGGAACATTGATGGAGCTCGATATATATTTTTTAATGAAGTCATTCTGAGAGTTTCCAAAGTGAAGCTGGTGGGCACAATTACTTGGGAATTGTATAATTAGGTATGTATTTAAATCTAATAAATGTTGGATTATTTTAGAATTATTTTGGTCATTAAAAATCTCTGGATCTTCAAATTGTATTAAAAAAAGAGAGTTATGTATACTTTTTCTGTGATCGAGAATATTCTTGGAGTTAAAGATTTTAGTGTTAAAATATAATTCATCGTCTATGCCTCCATAAACAAAAAAATCATACTCCTTTAATTCATTTATCTCTCCATTAAGCTTCTCTTTTAAGTTATTTATAAACAACTTATTTAGAGTTTCATCATTTGTATTAAGAACAAAACCAATCCTATTCTTAGTGAATGATTTAAAAAATAAATTGATGATCTTATTTGAACTAAATGGATTTATCAAATTACAAGTAACTTATTTTTTAAACTTGGTTAAACTATGTATCAATTTATTTTAATCATTATCACAAAACAATGATTTAAAACAAGAAACTATATGACTCTATCAAATAAAATGGAGATGATTAAGAGAGATCTAAACCATAACCCAATATCAATAAATACTAAAAAGCTTCTCTCTTGTTATTTACTAATTTAGGGATATTATTATTACTTACTGTAATTAGGTAATATTAATTTTTAAAGATAAACTAGTTAACAAGTGAATTGTTTTAGCTGTAAAATAGCCTTTAACGAAAATAAAAAAAGGACTCAATTGGGTTTATATTTCAAATCGTAACCCAAAATATTTTTTAAAATTTTCATTTTTCAAAAGATTTACCATCTTTGGTGAGTTCCCTTCTTATTCCTATCATGATGTTTTCAATTTTAATAGAGCTATTATCAGCTTTAGATTTCAACCAAGCAAATTGAATAACATTCTTAATAGAACCTCCACTAATTTGATAAGTTTCAGCGATTTTTTGGATTTCATTATCAGTTATGTCAGCAATTCCTCGGAGAGCATTAAACCATAGTTTTTTTCTTTGCAAAGGGTTGGGAATAGCATAATGGATAACTGAATGTAACCTTCGGGAAAAAGCCAAATCTATATTGGGCTTGAGATTAGTCGCTAGAATAATTAATCCATTGTAACTTTCAACCCTCTGAAGTAAATACGCTGTTTCTTGATTGGCAAACTTATCCTTGGAATCACTTACTGATGTTCTTTTAGAGAATAAAGACTCCGCCTCATCAAAAAATAGAATCCAATTTTTATTTTCAGCTATATCAAAAATTGAAGCCAGATTTTTTTCAGTCTCTCCAATGTACTTTGAAACCACTTGTGAGAGGTCAATTCGAAATACATCAAGCTGATTCTTTTTACCCAATAATGTAGCTGAAAGTGTTTTTCCAGTCCCTGGCGGTCCGAAAAATAAACATTTATACCCTTTGTTTATTTTTTTGGATAGTAATCTACTCTCTAAAATTTGATTCTTATTTTTTAACCAAGTATTGATCATTTCAATTTCATCAAAAATATGACTCTCTAAAACCAAATCACTCCAATCCAAATCAGTTGTAATTAAGTTGGCTGGGAAGCTTGAACTATAATTGGGTTTATATTCATTTCCATTAGTTACTTTTTGTAGAAACTCTTGACCTATATTCAATTTAGAGTCCAACAAGGAGTTTTGTTCTTGATTAAGTAATACAATATTCTGAGTTTTAAAAAAATGTTTATCTTCAAAGTAAAATTGTAAATTGAAATAGTTTGCTATATTATTGCCAAATAAAATAAAAGCGACAGTTCGCAAAGTGGGAATAAATATATTTCCAGATTTGTCAGAAATATTTCCCCCAAATTCAGTAAAATTTTTACCAATAGCCTTATTTTTAATTAAAAAACGATCGAATAATTCTGGCATAAAATTAGTTGCCAAAGCCATGGCTATAATGAATCTTTCCTCCTCTTCTCTACAATAAGTAGTTATATAATCAGCATAGATACTTTTATCTTCAGCAATATCAGGTGGTAGAATTTTTTTGTGCTCTAAATCTCCTTTTTCAAAAAATGAATCAAGTCTTTGATCTATTTTATCAGACACCCAAGACATCTCTTTCTTAAATGTAATGGCATTTAGTTTTGTAGCTTCTGTGGTATCCATCATTTCCAATCTACTAAAATTCTATTTTTCATAAAACTTGTTTGAATCATACCAATGCTCCAAGGTAAACTATCCATCAGTAGATCATAGGGTTTTTTCAAAACAGTTAAACTGAAATCAGAGTCTAATTTACGTAAAGCTCCCTCCCTCATCAAAAAAGTTTCTCTTAGCGTGCTTGGTGTGGAGTTTTCAATTTTTTCCCAATTTTTAATTACGCTTTTAAGTAATGATTCACAAAGTTCCAATTCAAATTTTTCCAATGGAATATTGACATCAACAAACATATCTGGTTCGGCTCCACAGATAATCTTATTCAAAAGTAAAAATGACTCTTGAAACTCTGTCTTTCCAGTTACAAGATACTCAGTAAGTAAGATCGCTTTTTGCTGTGCGTCTGTATCAATAAAATTCTTTTTATCAAGTAAATTTAGTTTATCAAAAAGACGACTCAGAAAAGGCCACAAAATAATTAGACCCGAATTTTGAACAAGTATACTTTCAGAATCTTCAAAACCTTCAACTTGTTTAGTTTTGGTATCTCTTCTTTTATTATCAATTGGAGAGGCATCTAATTGAGAAGTCCAATCGATTAATGACTGTTTAGTAAGATTGGATGTCTTAAGCTTGGATTCCTTCAATGCAAATGTAAAGTCTTCTTTATATACACCTATCTGATTAATAATTTGAGCAAGGAACATTTGAATGAGATCCTTTAATGTATACAATATTAAATTTTTGGAGGACCAATATCCAAAGCTGTAAATAACAACTCCCTCCCAATTTTCTAATGACAATGCTTCAGGCAATGTGGTTTTATATTTTTTTTGCAAGATTTGATCTAACGGATCTAGAAGAGCATCCAAATCTGGATGAATAAAACGAAGAAGAATCCTGGTTTTATTATTAGGGTATAGTTTTAAAATTCTTCTAATTTTATTTTTAGAATTTCCCCATTGATGAAGCCTCTTTTTAATCAACAGCTCATCCTTTTTTGATAGCTTTTGAAAAAGAGAGAATAAATCATTCTTACTCAATAAAACTTCATCAAATTTTGTTGATCCAAACTCCACATAATATTCTGTTATTTCAAGATCAGAATAATCCAAGTCGGGTGAAGCAGAAAGTTCTTTTAAACTTTTAACCTCGGATAGAAATTGACTTAATTGGTAGGAATCGACTTGCAAATGAGATTTACTCAATTCTAATATATCTACAGATAAGATTGAAAAAATAGATTTATATTGTTTGGCTAGTCTTTTTAGAAAAGAGACTAAAGTAACTTTAGTGTAGGCTTTTTGTATAAAAAATTGATGGATCAATATCAAGAAACCAGGAAAATATTTTACTATATTGACATTGTTCAAAAATGGACTAAATAATGTATCACCAATATTCTTAAGCTCATCTGTCTCATTAAAAAAAATGTTTTTAATTGTGCTAATTAAATCCTTTTCGGAAATGATTTTAAGAAAATTGATAGACAGATCTTTACGCCCTAGGTAAGATCTTAATAGTTTTTTAACGTCTATCGAGTTTTGTTTTAAGTAGATAGCCCATTGTTTTTTTAATGTGGATATCTTAAATTTAATTTCACTAGGAAGCTTACCAAACTCAATAAAAAACAATAACCATTCCTTGATTTCAAACTCACCCATTAAATCTTCTTTTTTAGGAGAAAATAAAGAAGATTTAATATCTAATGCTTTACTAATGTTCTCTTTTAAAAGAGTAGAATTTCCCTCTACCCTGTCTATAAGAAAATCGAATAGCATTTGAGAAAGCTTTATAATACTCCCAGAACGCCAAACTTTTTCCTTAAGAAAAAATTGGGATAATACCTTTAGCACGTCGTCTTTTGTATTCCATGGATATTTATTAAAATACCTGAACAAGTCCTGAAACTTTAAACTCAAATCATATCCCATTTCAGAGGTCTGAATTTGTTGAAAAAAAAGTTTATAAAATTGGATAGGCTTTTCTTCAATGGCTTTCAGAAATTCATTTGATAAAGGAATAGTATTTACAAAATTTGTAGTGAATTCAAAATCTTGATTCTCAATTTTAGAAATCACAAATGCCAAAGCATCCTTTTCAGAAAAAGTATCAGACAAGGACCAATCAGGAAGTTGACCGTCTCTTAAAACAGCCAAAGTCAAATCTTTAAAGTAAACCTCATCTCTAATTTTTTTACTAATCCCAAAATAAGTACCCCGTTCTGTAAATACACTCAAGGCACGATTAATCTCCAAGCTAATTGGATCAGATTTTGATGAGGGTGGGATTTCACTAATGGCTCTAATGTTCAGGTATCTTTCTCGAGATAAATGTTCGAAAAATCCGTATGTAAAATCATCTATACTAAAATTTTCTACAGTTTTATACCTCCCAATATTTTTAAAAATTAAAGCTCTCAATAGAACTTTAAAAGTATTTTTTTCGAGATTGGAAAAGCGAAATCTGTCCTGAAGCCCAATCAAACGCTTCTCCAAAATCAAGAACTTTTTACTTAACTGATTGATAACACGACTAACTATTTTTTTATACTCATTTGCCAAACCTAATTCAGTGAATGCTAATAAAAGTTCTAGATCTTGTGTGTATGCTTTTAGGAAAAAAAGCAATGAATCAGCACTGGATACAATAGATTCAAAATTGTCTAATTCTTTTTGAATTAGATCCGAATTATCTTGATCCATAGTCAGCATAATATCATTCTTGTGTTGCAACAAATATTCAAATTGATTCATTTCGAAAGTTGACTCTTCTGTGGCGCTAATAAACTGTTCTTTTTGATCTGAAAGTAGGTCAACAATTTTTTGAATAGTAGAAGGTTTGGTCTGGTCCTCCTTAGATTTAGCATCTCCAAGCTCTGGATTGATATATCCCTCTGCTATTATTTGTGGATCATGAAGTAAAAGATATTTCTCAACGGTAATTAAAAATTCTTTTTCAGTATTAATTGATTTGGGCTCCAATAGTATTTTAATCAAAACGTACCGAATTCTCTCCCTGATCTCTACTTTTGAATTCTGAAGTACTTCTTTTAGGTTTTTATCAATCCAAGTGGGTTGAAGCGTTGTTTCCTCAGACAGCTTTTGAATTAGTTGCCTGAATGTCTCAAATTTTAAAACTCGAACAACCTTGGGATAAAAAATCAATCTTAAAAACTGGGTTTGATAGGTCTTACTTAAGCGGGTCATCCTTTGGGTTAAGTCATCTATATTTTTTATGGTTGATAAACTCACAGCAAAACTTTTCCCAGGAGGATTGAGTTGAAGCAATTGCATTATTAATACAGATAAAAGGCGATTGGACAATTCATCATTTTCTTTGGAACCCGTAAGTTTTTCGATTGAAACCAACAGCATGTCTGACTGATTTATATCTGTGATTTTACCAAAAGAATCATATAAAAGTGGAATCTGCTGCTCAAAGCTTTTATTTTCGATTAAATTAAGCTTGTCATATAAGAAGAGTGCTAAATCCGATTCGGATTTAAAGATTTTATTAAAATTCTTTTTGTTCTTGAAATTAATAAAGAATCTGAAAAACAATTGGAAGCTTTTCCTCTTAAAGTAGTCAACTGCAACTTTGTTTTCCTTGAGGACTGAGTAAATTAATCTTTGTCTTTCAGGGTCTAAAGTCTGTTTTTTGTCTTTACTATCAAAAAAACCAATGAACTCATAATCAATACTCGTTTTTGAAGTTTTAGATTCAATAGACATAATGATCTCCTCAACTAGCTCATTATAAGAGACTTTTATTTTTGAAGACAAACTATCAAGTAGCTCGGCGTGGACCTCATAATTCGATGGAAAGGATTTATAGGCTTGAGATAAAAAATCTAAAAGTTTTTTTCTATTGGGAAAAACCGATTTAAATGATGACTTAGCACTGAGGCTTTCAAGGTGAGATATAGCGAATAAGATAATTTTTCGCTCACTGAAAGAGAAACCTTTTTTTTTGAGATAAAGTTGATCTTTTTCCACTCCTTTTTCCGTTTCCGTAAAAGTTTTAGATGCGGAGTTCTCATACTTACGAATAACTGACAGATCGAAAAAATTCCTATCCTTCTTATCTCGAATTGCATCAACGATAATCCTTACTATACTAAGATATGATATCTGTGTTCGTAAAGTTATCCTCGAAATAATCTTTTCAGTCAAATTACCAATATCACTCTGAGATAATGGACTGAGATTAATAGTCAGAAATTTCTCAAAATCCTTAGGAGAAGAAAACTTACTTTTAAAAGACTGATTTTTAATCAATTCAGTATACAAAGACATAAATAAAATAGTCGATTCCTCCTGTATAGGTGTTAACTGCTTTTGATGAGTAAAACGAAAGATCGTCGTCTGCTTTATAGTTTCTTTTATTTTGGATTCGGATGACAATAAAGGTTGCCTCCTTATAAGTTTAGCTAAAATTTGATGGTCAAAAGAATTTTTTTGAGTTTTCAGATTTATAAATCGAGTCAATATTTCAAACCATTCATTATAATTCAAATTAAATTTTTGAGCCATTTTAAAAAATATACTAACAGCTAAATCTCCAAAATTCTCTTCCTTAATTTTTTGAATTTCATCAGCAATAAATAAAATCAGATCCGTTCTGGTATTGAAAAAACGGTTTGAAAGATCTGAGATGGGAGGATTTGATAAAAGAACAGCAAAATAATTTAAAGAATCCCTTTGAAAATAGTTCATTTCTAAAATATTTTCTAGTCTATTTTTTTTGTCTAATAAAACAGCAAATGGGTTATAGCTGTATTTTGTAGTGATTTGATTATTATATAATTTTTCAAATAAATTGGTGATATTTTTATCATGCTCTCCAAGCTTATAACTGAAATATATCTCTTGAATTAAGTCTATGTATTCTATATCAAAATCCTTTGAAAGCCTTTTTAGAAAATCTTCAAGATAATATTTATCTGATTGTTTGGTAAAATCATGCAAAATTATAAATTTTAAAACAGAGATATCTATATTTCTATTATTGGAAGAAATTTTTTGGCGCTCCAATAAATTCATAATCTGTGATGATTTAATCATCGAAATTGTCTTAGAGAAAAAAGAAAAATCCTCTTCCGATAAAAAAACCTCGGTAGCAGATACGTTCGCTCTCAAAAACAAACTTAAAAGCCTTTGAAATTTTATGGGTGAGAATTCTATATCATTGGCTTTTAATTTCTTTAAAAACTCTAATTTATATTTATTTAATACCACTTTAAATAGTTTGTCAAGAACTAGATTTTGAGCGTAGCCCGAGGGAAGCTCTTCAAAGCCACTATCTAAATAGCTAATCAAAATTAAGCTTGCATCGCTGGGCGAGAGGTTTTGATAATTTTGAATTCTTTGATGCTCCTCTATTATAGTATTTAATACATTACTTAAATCTGAACTTTTGTTTTTATTTTGAGCTTTAGATATATCAATTATCTCATCAATACTCTGTTTGGTTTGCTCGGAAAATTGTTTTAAAACGTTTAGGAGTATTTCTTTTTTATCGGGATTTGTAACCAAAAAACCTTTAAATAAAAGATATTTTAACTCTTCTTTATCAAAATTGGCTGAAATCCTCTTATGCTCTGTCTTCTTAGTTAATACCTCCAAAAATTGAAGGGTATTAATGTAAAAAGAATAGTTGTTTTTTAAAATCCGTTTTATAAATCGATCAAAACCCACAATGCCAAGAAAATTTTTAAATCGGAAAAAATTAGTTTTTGACTCCAATAAAAGTAGTCTTACTTTTTCTAAAAAGCCCAAAGAAAACTTTTCATCGGTGAGGCTCATTTTATCAACCTCAGATGGGTCTAACCACCAAGGAATTGTCCCATACTCAATAAATTGGAGAATACTGTTTTCAAGTTTGAATGACTTACTTACCTTAGTAGAGGTCTTTTTTAACGACAGCTTACTTCTTAAAATTTGAAGAAACTTTTGAATCATTGATTGAGGGTTATCAAAATCAATTACTCCGAGATCAATTTCCAAAAGGTCTATGATATACTCATTCTTTGGATTTAACTCGTTAACTGCTATTTCGATCAGATCTAAAAAAACTGTATTGGCTAAATTTTTAGCCTTTTGATTTATGGATTCAAAATCTTTTTCAGAAGGTATTCCAATTTCCATAACAAGTTTTTTTATTCTTGTTTTGGTAGCCATCTTATTGATATGGTTTATAGCTTTGTAGCAATTGAATTAACTGCAAAGACATTATATCAGAAGTGTCATAATTACGTTCCATTTTACTTTTTAACCATTTAAGGTAAGTTTCCTCAAATAGTGCCAAGTTATCGACCTCTAGAAGATAAATATCAAATTTGATGTGGGCGGGTATGAAGTAGTCAATCTGTTCCTTAAAATGATCCAAAAATTCACTATTTTGGAATCTATACGGCCAGTCCGGTAATACTATGCTTAACGAATTCGAATAGTCAAAATTAACCGGAAATTCATGACTATTACCAATATCTATTTTGATAGAAGAGAACTCTTTCAAGTCAGTATTTTTTTGTCTTTTCCCCTCAAAAAAATCAGTTATTTTTTGAATTTCATCTATAGCATTACTTTTTGAATCAAATACTTTAGATGATTCAAAAACAGGATTATTTAATATATCGTACAATATAATTTTGAAAGATTTTTTTCCTTTTGTTTTTTGTACAGAGTAATTTTCAGAATTAACACCTAAAACATAAATGTCATCTCTAAACTCACGTTGATCCTCAAATGGAGCTGGTCTGTAACTTTTCAAAATTTGATCTCCATTTTCATCATTAAAAATTGTAATATAATTTGTTGATACAATAGGCCTAAGCAGAATATGCTCCAAAATGAACATACCTTCACATTCATTATTAAAAGTCCTAAACTTTTCTTTTATTTGTTCAAGTTTTTCCTCACAAATTTTTTTCTTAGAAGATCTGTAAATAAGTACTTGGTTTTCTTGTTCTGGAATCCTAAATAGGATATTGTATACAACTTTTTTATTGATCCTAATGGGAACAATACGATAACTCTTAGAACGCGGAGCAAATAGAAACAGAGACTTAAAAAAACTTTGGTCAGGGCAATAAATAGAAACACTATCCTCAGAATATTCATCGTCAGATCTTGAAACTATTTTAATTTTTGATCCCTTTATAACCTGAACTTGTTTATTACGCCAGCTTACCTTACCCGGCTTATTTTGATAATTATCTATAATTGGAGCGACAAGTGAACGGACGTCTTTATTTTGAATTCCAAACATGAGTTTCAAGCGTTTCTCTAAACCAGATATGTTTTCATGACCCCAAGCTGGAATTGAAAAATTAAAACCTTTAATTCTATTTTTACCCAAATCGATAATTTCTTTTGCAAAATCAATTTTTTTATCAAGAACAATTCTATGTATCTCATTTTCACTAAGGTGATCGCTATAGGACTGTGTTAGTTTTTGAAGTAAGTTTGAATTAAAAAATTCACCAAACCTTGAAAGAAGGTGATCTATTATGTGGTTTCTTCTTAAAAATTTTTTTTCATCAGTTTCAGTAAGTTCTTGAAGCTTATTTTGATATTTCTCAAGATCATTTTCTAGTAAAATTGATTTTAACTCCGGTACACTATCTGGAATTTTTGTGAAGAAACTTTTATCTATATCTTTATGTATAGAAAAAATATTTCTTAGATTGACAAGTTGAGAAAGGTGACTAGCCATTAGCTGTTCAAAAAAAGTAAGGTATGCTTTCAGTTGTCTAGACTGGGCTATTCTTTTTGCCTTGGCAGACGAACCTAACTCATTTTCCTTTAGACCATAAATAGATGGCAACTCATTTTGGATAGAAAAATATCTTTCTATATCGTCTCTAGTAAATCTACTGATAAAATCTTTACTTTCAATCTGACGAGGTTTAAAAAAACTTGTTTTTGAGGCAACAGTCAAAGCATCATAAAGTTGAGATAAAATTACCGTATCAATTTCATATTTGTTGCTATTTCTATAAAAAACAATTCGCTCAGAAGCAGATTGGTAATTGAGTATATTTTTTTCAAGGGATGGATAGCTGTCCTCTCCGAAGGGGATTAAATCCTCAAAAACTTTAATTCCATTTTTAAAAACATCTATTTGATCAATGCTAACTACCCCTTGTATGTTTTCAATTAATTCTTTAATCTCGGAGATATAAATCTCATTAGTTTTACTTTTTAATTCCTTTCCGTCGACAAATCCGCCAATGACAGGGGGTCCAGTAAACAAATCTATGGTCGTATTACCTTTGGCTATCATTTCCTCATATTCTAGAAAAGGGACACTAGGATTTATCAACTTTTCAATTTTTTGATAAACTTCCGCCAAAACTGACTCTCCCAAAACAAAAGAATCCAAACTAATTTGAGCTGAAATACTCAGTGTGTCTTTTTGTAAAATTTTAATTTCTTGAAAGTCTGAACATAGAGATCGGTTTTCCATCAAGAGTTGGTTTACCTCAGATTTGATATCTTTAATTTTATTATCTCCAATTTCTTCATCACATTGAATTAAAACATCATAAATTCCCTTAAATCCAAATTGATTTTCTTCTACTGGCTTAACCCACGCATTTTTAACATTTGGAATTTGTTGAATAATAATTTTCCTGAAATCCACTTTATTTAATGGCGCTGAAGATAAAATCTTATTAGCAGGAATTAAAAGGTTATTTTTTTCTAGATCAAAATCATCATTACTAGTCAGAAGAATATCTTGAATAGGAAAATTAGTTCTATATCCCAAATCAGTTAAGGCATAAGAGAGTTGCTCCAAAAATGTTATCCCTGGATCATGATAATTGTAATCAGTCCACTTACCCCCTGAAACTCTCTGAATAGATTCCAAGCCAAGTTGACGTAAAAAATCATATTGCATACTTTCACTTGAGTAGTCTGGAGTAGTAAGAAACTTTGGCTTAATCATTGGATGAATTAATCTGAAAAGAGTTTTAGTATGTTGAAGTTAATATTAAATGGACTTCCCGTTTTTTCATCGATTCCAAAATGACGAGTTGTTTTGGCTTGCAATTCATAATTATGCATATCACCGTACCATCGAAAAGATATCTTGTAAAAAAAACCACCATAGCTGGCGACAGTTTTTTTAATTTTACTTCTACTACTTCTGCCACCAAAAGTTGACAACGCAATCGCATGAGCAATACTATATCTTCCACTACCTTGTTTACCCTTAATATTAGCAGTAATTTCATATCCATTTACACCATTTAAATTTGATAGTATACTATGCCAACTTCCATCACCAGGAACACTACCAATCCTGTGGGTTCCAACCTTTAACTCCATGCCTAAGGTTCCATTTACATCCAAAGTATATTTAGGATCAAGGGTATTGATTCCTACGAGACCATCTTTTTTAATCTTTATTAAGCTTTTATCATTTTCTCCTTGAAAAGATAATCCAGGAGCATTAGCGTTATCCATTTCAATTGTAAATTCTGGAGATTTTTGCGTAGACTTTTTGAAAAATGAAATAAGCTTAGTGGAAAATCCAATGGGATTAATTTTTAATCCATTTTCTCGTTGAATTGAAATACCATCATCTACAACATTTAAAGAAGAATCAATGAGGTCTACAAAATGTTTTTCAGTTGCAAAACCTCCTTTCTTAAAATAATTTTTTAAAGTCTGTCTATTGATTAATGCCATAACCGGTTAAAATTTAATATTAAATACAAAGGGGTCAGATTTAGTTTTATTTTTTGAGTCTTCCGCTGGAGCTTTTAGAAATTGACTTTCCCCGCTATCAGAAGAAATAATAAAATTCTCTCCAATGCCAAGTTCATTAAAATCAGTGATTTCAGGTTCTGA
>CENP01056762.1_pt1 | contig 17834 bp, 16 predicted proteins | sample 361281 | NCBI WGS metagenome assembly CENP01 (sample SAMEA2591122, study PRJEB7988) | marine metagenome | biome: marine biome (ENVO:00000447); feature: deep chlorophyll maximum layer (ENVO:xxxxxxxx); material: saline water (ENVO:00002010), including plankton (ENVO:xxxxxxxx) | depth 70 m | reverse complement strand
ACAGGACTTAATAAAGCTACAGATAATCCAGCAATGGTTTGTGTATACCCCCAAAGTTCTGGTCCACGGACATCGTCTGCAATAAATACCTGTGAAAAATAATATGAAAATACGAATGTTGTTATCAATGTATAAAAGGGTTGGTTTGCCCAGTCAAACATTGACCATGAATACCTGGCTAGTGGTGAAGCTCTCATTATTTGCAATTCTACACAATTGTATGTGATATGTATGTGATATTTTAAATATAATTGATTATAATGAAGAAAATTTCTTTAATCATATATGAATTGGCTTGATAAATACAAAAACACTTTAGGGATAAGATATTCTTCATTTGAAAAGTTATTTCAATATGCTGATGAAAGAAACTTGAAATTTATTGTTGAAACAGGAACAGCCAGAGGAAAAAATAAGTTCTACTACTCAAAGCCAAGAATCAATTGGAAAGACGGGATGAGTACAATACTTTTTGCAGAGTATTCAAATTTGGTGAACGGAACATTCTGGTCGTGCGATATTGATAATCAAAATATTTTTAACGCCTATCGGTTTACGGAGAAATTTTCAAAAAAAGTCAATTTTGCTGTAGCGGACAGTCTTGACTTTTTAAGAGATCTAAGTGCAAACATTGATATTCTCTACTTGGACTCACTTGACGGCAATATTCCTGGGGCAAATGATCATCAATTAAAAGAGGCTGAGCTTGCAATCAAAAATTTAAATAACGATGGACTAGTTATTTTAGATGATAAAGGTGGCAAGACCGACTTATCAATTCCATTTTTTCTTAAAAATGGATGGAAGATTATATTTGAAAATGATCAACAAGTTCTCTTATCTCAATGATATTTTCAATTTTTCAGAAAATCCCTTTTTTAAAAAGACTAATTCCCTCAATTATAAAACGGTACGCAATGTACTTTAACGACTACGAAAGAGAATTGCTTTTTGAAGATATAGTTTTTAATTTAGACATTAGACATTTAATCGATAGATCATTTTATATTAACAGAACTTACGAAGAGGCTAGCTTTAATACTTTGAAACAATCGATTAGTAGGGATGGTGTGCAATACTTTTTTGATATAGGCGCTTGTTGGGGAATTTATTCTTTGAGATTTGCTAAGAAATTTCCAGATTTAAATATTATAGCAATTGATCCAATCAAGAACAATGTAGCTAGATTAAAAAGCTCTTTAAAAAAAAATAATTTAAATAATATTTCGGTCGTTCATTCGGCAATTGGTGATATTGAAGGAACGGTTACATTAGGTTCAGAAAGTGAAGCGTCTCCAAACTATGGCATTAATCATCAGAATTCTGCTATATCAGAAATATCTCCGATAAATAGTCTAGATAATCTTTATGACTATAGAGATAAGTCAATTGCAATGAAAATTGATGTAGAAGGCTTTGAGTACGAAGTATTAAGCGGAGCTCTTTCTTTTTTAAAAAATAATAAGATCTTTTTACAAATTGAAGTTCGATATGAAAACTATAAAAAGATAAAAAGTTGTCTACAGAGTGTTGGATATCATATGATTGACGATAGCCCTCCAAAAACGGCAGGAGGTTATACTGATTGTTTTTTTAAAAACTATTAATTTTTTATTGGAGCGAGTGAAGGGAGTCGAACCCTCGACCTAAACGTTGGCAACGTTTCGCTCTACCACTGAGCTACACTCGCATTAATTAAATGGTTCTAAAGGAAAAAGCCTTGTTTTTCAAGATAAGGGGATTATTTATATATCTACTAATATAGTATAAAATTCATAATAATGATCAAATCTACAGACATAGAACTTTTACCAAAAAAAGTAGCCATTTTTCCATTAACTGGGGCAGTATTATTCCCAGGCACTCAATTACCTCTGAATATCTTTGAACCAAGATACGTACAAATGATTGATGATGCGCTAGCCTCGCCAGGTCGAGTTATAGGCATGATACAACCAAGTAAGCCAGGTGAAAAAACTCTCAAAAAAGTTGGTTGTTTAGGAAGAATATCAACCTTTAATGAAGCTGAAGATAACCGTTACTTAATTACATTATCAGGATCAATCAGATTTCAGGTTAAAGAAGAATTGAATACGACCACTCCTTATCGACAAATCATTCCCGATTACAACGAATATGAATCTGATCTGAAACCTCAAGCCGTTGAGTCTATTGATCGATCTAAGCTGCTTGCCCTTGTCAAAAGATATCTTGAGAATAGAAAAATAATGGCCGATTGGGAAATAATAAAAGATACACCTACAGAGCAACTCATCAATTATTCAGGCATTCTTGTACCTTTTACTGCTGAAGAAAAACAGTTACTGCTTGAGTCAAAAACAATTATTACTAGAAGCCATGTTTTGGAAGCCCTTTATCAATCATACATATTTGATTCACCGGGCGAAAAGAGCGATCAATTACACTAAAGCGATTTAAAGTGTTCCATTCCTGTAGCATTATCAACAATTTTTTGTTTTACAAATTTATTCTTTTCAAGAATTTTGATACCCGTATTTGCAATCAAACGTGCTAGGTTGTTTTTGCTCGCTAAAAACTTATCTAAAGCTAGTGTCCCAAAAGAGTATGTCGCGTTATCAACTTTTCTAAGTTGATCAAATTCTCTAAATGCCATTTGGTTATGTAATTCGTAACCTATAGATGTATATTTAGTAATTATTTCTAAAAATAAGGAAATGTCTTTAATGCTTAGATTTAAGCCTTGTCCAGCTATTGGGTGGATATTGTGTGCAATATTTCCAATAATAACAGTATTTTTTTCATAGAGTTTTTTGGCAAAATTAAATTTCAGTTTATGTGTCTCAATATTTTCAATCTTTAACGTGCCTATTTCTTTTTCAAAATAACTATTAACCTTACTTTCCAAATATATTTTCTCATACTGCAGTTCCTTTGAGTTATTTTTAAGTGACCAGACTATAGATGCCTTATCGTCTGAATAAGGTAAAAAAGCTAACGGTCCGCTTGTTGTAAAAATTTGAAACGCATGATTTTGTTTTTTAAATTCTCCAGTGACATTCATCGATAAAGCTGTTTGGTCTAAATCGTGATAAATAAATTTTATTTTTTCATGATCCAACAATGTTTGATCATTTGCGGACAAGATGAAGACGCTAGCAAAGATCTCTTCCTGTCCATCTATTGCTATAGAAACTTTATTTGAACTTGTTTTCTTTTGTATCGATTTACTTTTAACCAAAGTGTGAACATTTTTATTTTTCTTAATATTTAAGTCTAATTTCTCTTTAATAATTTTATTGGGTAAAATTTTTCCCATTACAGAATTAGGTTCGCTATCAAATGTAATGCTTGAATTTTTATTTGTGTTTGCCATATTACATGTAATTTTTTTAATATCTAAAAATTCTTTAAAGACTGCTGCATCGTCAATAATACTGTGTAAATAGTTTACTGAGCCCTGAGATAAGAAGGTAACTAAATTGGTGTCACTCTTTTTAATAGTGGAATTCTCAATGAGACAGACTTTAAAATTATCCTTGGCAAGTGCTAAAGCTGCAATTTGCGAGGACATTCCCCCACCATATATAATAAAATCATAGTTCATGTTTTATACAAATTTTTTTATCCTTATATTATTTAAGAAGTTATATAATGATCAAGTGAATCAATTGCCAACAGAATATATCAAATATTTTTCGAGGTTATAGAATATGAAGCTTTTGCCAGATTCATTAAGAGTTTTCGCTATCAACCGCGCGTTAGAACTTTCAGGATTATTAATTGCTATTCTGAGCATTTTTGTTTTTACATCAATTATAAGTTACTCTCCTTTTGATCCAAATATAAACAACTTAAATAACTCTGAAGTTAGAAATCTTACAGGATTAATCGGGGCAAATATTTCCAATGTTCTTCTCCAAATGTTTGGTTATTTTAGTTTATTAATCTGTCCTGTTTTGATTAGTTGGTCTTATAAAATATTCTTTACAAAAAAAATTCGATTTTTTGCGCTTAATATACTTCTACTGCCATTAATGATAATTGTACTGTCAATTTTTTCAGAGTTAATACAGCTTTCTAGCTCAAATGGATTTATTGCTAGTCAAATTGTTACTTACTTAATGAATTCTAACCTGATTGAAAATAATTATATCTTTTATTCACTCGTATCATTTTCATTTATTTTATTTTTATTATTTTTTTATGGTTCAATGGGCTTAAGCGCAAATGAGTGGGGTAATATTTATCTTTTTTTAAAATTCATCTTTAATTTTTTGATTAAGCCAACTAATAGATTTGGATTTTTTAAGAAATACTTAACTTTCAATTTGCCTTTTAGAAAAACATTTAATCAAACAGAAGTTAATAATCAAAAGCTTGAGCCAAAAATTAATTTTGATGAAATAAAAAATCAGCCAGTAAATGACTTTATTAGTGAGCCTAATAAAGATGTACTCTTGGAGGAACAAGATGAAATATTTGTAGATGATATTAATTATAAAGCCCCTGGAATTGATATTCTAACTCATCCTGACTCGAAAACAGAAGCTTCAACTGACCATGAAGAATTAAGAGTTAATGCCGAAAAACTTAAAAATGTGCTTATAGATTTTAAAATTGAAGGGGAGATCATTAATGTATCACCTGGGCCTATTGTAACCATGTATGAATTGCAGCCTGCTCCGGGAATTAAAGCTTCTAAGATAATTTCATTATCTGACGATATTGCAAGAAACATGAGCGCTATGTCCGCAAGGGTTGCAATTATTCCTGGTAAAAATGTTATTGGGATAGAAATACCAAACTCTCTAAAAAACCCTGTTTACTTAAGTGAGCTCTTTAAAAATGAAAAGTTCGTTACAAACGAAAAGAATTTAATATTAGCACTAGGGAAAGATATTAGTGGAAATGCTGTTTTTGCTAATCTTGAAAATATGCCTCACTTATTGATAGCGGGCACAACTGGTTCGGGTAAGTCAGTTGGCATAAATGTAATGATTACTTCGATTTTATATAAACATTCACCTGATGATTGTAAGTTCATTCTAATAGACCCTAAAATGCTTGAGTTATCAGTTTATGAGGGCGTGCCTCATTTAATTACTCCAGTTGTTACAGATCCAAAAAAAGCCATAACCGCCCTCAAGTGGGTGGTTAGAGAAATGGAATCCAGATACAAAAAAATGTCGCTTCTTGGGGTGAGAAATATTGAAAACTATAACATACGAATTGCAGATGCAATTCATAAGTCTGAGAGGATCATAAGGTCAATTCAATCTGGTATAAATCCAGAAACAGGTCAACCTGAGACAAAAAAAATTGAAATTGAAAATAAAAAAATGCCTTTCATAGTAGTTGTAGTTGATGAAATGGCAGACCTGATGATGGTTGCCGGAAAAGAAATTGAACATACTATTCAGCGATTATCCCAAATGGCGCGAGCAGCGGGCATACATCTTATCATGGCAACACAAAGACCCAGTGTTGATGTTATCACGGGCACAATCAAAGCAAACTTTCCGAGCAGAATAAGTTTTCAAGTGAGCTCTAAATTCGACAGCCGAACTATTCTTGGAGAAGAGGGTGCTGAGAGATTACTTGGAAAAGGTGACATGCTGATGATGACTGCAGGAGGGCAAACTACAAGAATTCATGGACCGTTCATTTCTGATAACGAAATTGAAAATATTGTCAAATCACTTCAGAAGCAAGGACAGCCAGAATATGATGATGAGATTACAAAAGAGGAGGAAGAAAATAATGATACTGATAATACTTTATCAGACAGTGATAAAGATGCCCTATTTAAAGAGTCTATAGATATCATTGCAAGAGAAGGTAAGGCTTCAACAAGTCTACTCCAACGTAAACTTCAAATTGGTTATAACCGTGCTGCAAGAATAATGGATCAATTAGAAGAACAAGGATACATCAGTACAGCTAATCACGTAGGCAAAAGAGAAATAAATTATGATAAGTTTACAAATTGATGTTCCGTTTTTTAATTGCACTAATTTTGATTTTATTTCCGTGGCATATTTCTGTTGCTGAAACTGATTCAATTATTTCTAAAATTCAAACTGGGTGGAATAAGATACAGACAATGTCTGGCGAATTCTCACAAATAGATTCGGATGGAAATTTAGAAACTGGAAAATTTTATTTTTTAAAGCCATACCAATCTAAGTTTGTCTATACAAATAAAGATGAAGATATTGTTACCAATGAGGCCTTATTACGTATAGTTGACAAAAAAGGTTTTCAGATTGACAGCTATGCAATAGGGGGTAATGCGCTTAAAAAGCTTCTTTCCAGCAACCTAGAAATTGAACAAGAGTTTACAATTGATTATGCAGTTGAAAGTGAATCCAACTATGAAATTCAAGCAGGTATTAAAAATGATAGTAGTTCAAGTAGAGTTAGACTCACTTTCAATAAAGATACTCTAGAGCTTGAAAAGTGGGAGATTTCTGACGAATTAGATAATAAAACTGTTTTAGAGTTTACAAAGATCAAAAAGAATATATTTATAAGTCAAAATTTATTCGTAGTTAGGTATACAAACAACTAACTACAGGCAGGTTTAAAATAAAAGTCTTCATTATTTAATTTATGACGGTCAGTTCCATTAGTGAACTCAAGCAATGGCTTGGGTCAAATAAAATATCAGAAATAGAATGCATATTCCCAGATATGGCAGGTTCATCGAAAGGTAAAATCTTACCCGTTGAAAGATTTATTAAGTCATTTGAAGAACAGAGCTTAAGGTTGGCAGACTCTGTTTTTGGTCAAACGGTGTCAGGTAAATGGGTATATCAAAGTGAAGTTATTGACTACGTTGAAGAAGACCTTTTTATGGCACCAGATCTTTCAACAATCAGGAAAATCCCTTGGAATAAAGAGCCTACCGCACAAATAATATGTGATCTTAATTATCCTTCAAACGAACCATCAAAATTAGCACCACGACAAGTTTTAAAAAATATTATAAAGCAATTAAGTGACGAAAGTCTTCAAGCTGTGGTAGCTCCTGAGCTAGAGTTCTATCTTTGTGAGCAAAATTTAGACCCTGATTTACCACTAAAAACACCAATTGGAAAATCTGGAAGAAGAGAAACTGGAAGCCGTGTATTTGGAATTGATGCCGTGAACGAGTTTGATGCTTTAACAGATGATATTTATGATTATTGCGAATTGATGAATATTGGCGTTGATACTTTGGTTCATGAGTCTGGACCATCACAAATTGAAATAAATTTAAATCACGGTGATCCTCTAGCTTTAGCTGACCAAGCTTTCATGTTTAAACGAGCAGTGAGGCAAGTAGCTTTAAAACACAATATCCATGCAACTTTTATGGCAAAGCCTTATCAAGGTCAGCCAGGGAGTTCCATGCATATACACCAAAATTTAGTTTCAGCAAAAACAGGTGAAAATTTATTTTCTGATAAAGATGAAAATAATTCAAAAGAGTTTTTTCATTTTATTGGTGGTTTGCAAACATATTTGCCAGACGCTATGCTATTATTTGCACCTTACGTTAATTCATACCGACGATTTGTTATTGATGCCTCAGCTCCAATAAATACTCACTGGGGTATTGAAAATAGAACTGTAGCTTTCAGAGTTCCAACTTCTCAAAATAAATCACGCCGAGTGGAAAATAGGATTCCAGGAGCTGACACCAATCCTTATCTTGCTATCGCGGCTTCATTAGCGTGTGGTTTGCTTGGTCTTAAAGAAGAAATTGAACCTGAAAAACCCATCGCTGGAGATGCTTTTGAAAGACGGCACAATATCCCTAAGTATCTTCCCGACGCGCTAAAGAGACTCAAGGTAAGTAATGAGTTATCAGAGAGCCTAGGTAAAGAATTTGTAACGCTGTATACAGAAATTAAGCAAACTGAACATGATGCTTACCAAAACGTGATCAGTGCATGGGAAAGAGAACACCTTCTTTTAAATGTGTAATCTCTACAAAATTGACTTATTAAGATAATATCCTTTTTTTTCTTGAAACATTATCAAGTCTTTAATCTTCAGTTTAATTTCTATTTTTTTTCTTAATGCATAGACATGTGTTTCTAAAGTATGAGTATCTATCTCTTCTCCATAACTCCATACCTTACGTAAAAGATCTCTTTTAGAAATATATGCTCCACTATTTTCAATTAGACAAATAAATATTTGACTCTCTTTTTCAGTAAACCTCAAAGCAAATAATTTGCTTGATAATTCTCTAGTCGTTGGGTCGTAAGTAAAACGTTTATATTTAATTAATCTTTTCCTATTAGCATTAACTTGTATGAGATTATTTACTATTCTTTGGCAGAGATCGTTCATTTTAAACGGTATATTTATTTTGATTACTTCAGCATCAATTTTGATATCAGTTTCCCTCATATTAATTTCATCGATTATAAATACTTTATTTATTTTGATATTTTGTTGAGATATTTTTTTTAACGTAGAGCTATCGGTCAAAAATATTTTGTATTTTTTATCTTTTATACTTTCAATATTCATCGATTGAAAATTAAGTACCTTGGCAAGATTTTTACTACTTGAAGACTCAAGAAAAACATTGTTGAGACTTGAGTTTGCAAAGAAGAAAGGAATATTACTTTTGTCCATAAAAAATATTATTTATAATATCACCTATGGACTTATTGGTAAAAAATAATCATTTATTTCTGAAAAATAAGAGATTGCAATGCGCTTTAGGTATTAATGGATTGACAGATAATAAAAAAGAGGGGGATTTATCCACTCCCAGTGGGACATTCAGGTTTAATAAAGTTTATTATAGAGCCGATAAATTAGGTAAAATGAATTTTAAAATTAACTCGTCAGTTATTCAAACAAATGACGGCTGGTGCGATGATCAAGAAAGTGAATTTTATAATCGATTTATTCAATTTCCATTTAGTGATAGCGCTGAACATCTATATAGAGATGATGATGTATATGATATAATATGCGTTTTAGACTATAATACCTCACCAATTATATATGGCAGAGGAAGCGCTATTTTTTTACATGTAGCGAAACCCAATTTTGTGGGAACTGAAGGTTGTGTAGCTATAGAGAAGGAACCGCTAATTGAGATTGCAACCAATATTACAACTAAATCAAGAATTGTGATTGAAAATTAATTACGCTCACCAAATATTTTGGTACCTATGCGGATGTGAGTTGCGCCACATTTTAATGCCACTTCAAAATCATTTGACATTCCCATACTGAGTGATGGCAAATCAAAGTTCTTTGCAATATCTGCTAAATTTAAAAAGTGTTTTTGTGGATCTTCATTGAATGGGGGTATGCACATTAATCCTATAATATTCAACTTATAGTTTTCTATGCATGAAGATATAAATTGTTCAGCCTCTGACAGCATAACTCCTGATTTCTGCAATTCATCACCAGTATTTATCTGAATAAAATATTCTTTAGAAGCACCAAATGCAGCTTCACATTCACTGAAAGATTTTACAATTTTTTCACGATCGAGTGAGTGAATAACATCACAGTGGTGATAAATAGATTTAACCTTTCTACTCTGGACACCGCCAATAAAGTGCAGTTTTAAACCAGCATATTTACTTTTTAAATCGATCCATTTTTTTTCAACTTCCTGAATTTGATTTTCGCCATAGGACACATGTTTAAGATCAATAATTTTTTTAATGTCTTCTGAAGATTTTTTCTTACTGACTGCAATAAGATTGATTTCGTCAATATCTCTATTTGCTGCAGATGCAGCAGTTTTAAAATCGTTTAGAAAATTTTGATATAAACTCATATAATTAAAAAAGCACCCCGCAAATTAATGCGAGATGCTTTTCTAAATAGTTTCTAATTAATTGTAAATTAGAATCCTACGATGTAAGTGAATTGCCAAGCTTCAGTATCACTTGCAGTTCCACCAGCAGTATCAGTTTCAGTATAATCAACACCGAAAGATGCTGCTCCCATACCTTTACCTACAGATACTCTTGTGTAATCCACATCTGTAGCCAAGTCAGCAGAAGCGAACGTTACGCCAACGTTCATACCCATCAAAGATGTTCCCACACCCATTTGAGTTTCTTCACCACCGTTGTCGCCGTCATACATAGCATAACCTAAGTCTAGGCCAGCTATTGAATAAGCAGCAGTCATAAAGCTAGGATCAGTGTCAGCTGTTGCACCTTTGTTATCAATCTGAGACATTCCACCTTTAACTGTTAAGCCCATGATAGTTGTGCTTGCAGCGTATGACATTACAGCTTCCATGCCTTCAGTTGCGTCCGTACCTGTTAATCTGCTGTAGCTTGCATTGTGCTGATCTGCACAGTCCGAACCAGCAACAGTAGCAGCGATGGTTCCAAGAGCATCAATACAAACACCAGCTGTAGCAGCAGAACCCGAAGTTTCCATACCTCTAGTGATAGCAAAGCTAATTCCACCCATTGAGTTTTTATAACCAATTGAGTTACCAGATATTGTATCACCATCGTTATAGTTAGCGTTTAAAGCTGATCCACAAAGATTAAGTGAGAAGCATGCTGGAGAACCATCCATGCCATCAACAGCTGAGTCTACTCCGTTACCTAAAGCTACTGTTCCCATACCTGTGTCAATGTTAACATCAGTTTTGATTCCAGCTGCAGTAACAGACATTGCAACTGCAACGCCCATACCGTTATCCATTGAATCACTATAGTTTACGTAGATAGAGTTAGTTGAAACAGAGTGAGCTACTCCACCACCACCACTATCGGTTACTGCACCGGCAAACAAACCACTGATAGACATTTCAGCTTGAGCTGCACCTGCAACCATAACTGAAGCTAAAGCAGTTGCTCCGATTATTTTTGATCTATTCATAATAATTTCCTTTCATATTAGAGTTGATCATAGTTAAATTTAACTGAACCTTTTTTATCAAAAATATGAGAGATTTTTAACGAAAAAGTTAAATATGTCACATTATTTTATAAAATGTGGCATATTTATCACAACCTGAATTTATTGAGAAATTGCGAAAAATAAGCTATTTAATTTCATATTTATAACATAGTAGGTATATTAACTGAAAATATCATGCAATTATTAACAAATTCAACAAAGCTACTAATTTCAATAATTTTAACTTGTTTTGTGATCTCATGCGCTCAAATCCAAAATTCTCCCAAGAATCCTGAGAAAACTAAGAACTCAAAAGTTGAAGCTATGGAAAGACAACTTGAAAAAAGGGACGTTAATTTACCGCCTGGGAGCAATATATTAGAAGACGGTGCTGGATTGAACTTGGGCAATATGTTTGATTTTGGTGGTTCAACCAATCTTGGCACTGCATCACTCACATTTGATGTAGCCTTAGATCAAGTTGATTTTATGCCCCTTGTTTCCGTTGACTCAGTTTCAGGAGTAATTGTCACTGATTGGTACAGTCTTGATGAAGGAAACACTAGAATGAAAATAAATATTCGAGTTGTTGATCAACAAATGACAGACGAAAGTTTAATTGTTTCGTTATTTACACAATCATTAAAAGAAGATCGTTGGGTAGATAACGGTATTAATACTGAACAGAGTCAGAAAATTAAAAATAGTATTTTATCATCGGCACGAGCATTAAAAATAGCTTCTGAATTATAAGTCTCAAAAAACTTCATTCATGTCAGAGAAATACAATCCAAAAGTAATTGAAAAAAAATGGCAATCTTATTGGTCTGACAATAAACTTTTCGAAAGCCAAATTATCAAAGATAAAAAGAAATATTATATTCTCGAAATGTTTCCTTATCCCTCTGGGAGAATTCATATGGGACATGTGCGCAATTATACTTTAGGTGATGTTATTGCGAGATTTAAAAGAGCTCAAGGGTATAACGTAATGCACCCGATGGGTTGGGATGCTTTTGGATTACCAGCAGAGAATGCAGCTATTGAAAATAAAACTTCTCCGAAAACTTGGACATATGAAAATATATCCACGATGAAAAACCAACTTAAACAAATGGGTTTGTCTCTTGATTGGTCTAGAGAAGTTGCTACATGTGATGAGGCTTATTATCATCAACAGCAAAAACTATTTTTAAAATTTTATCAAAACGGTTTGATTTATAAAAATGAGTCTTTTGTGAATTGGGATCCTGTTGAAAATACAGTACTTGCAAATGAACAGGTCATTGACGGCAAGGGATGGAGATCCGGGGTTGAGGTTGAACAAAAAAAACTTTCACAATGGTTTTTTAATATTACGAATTACGCAGATAGTCTGTTGAATAGCTTAGAAAATATGAAAAATTGGCCTGAAAAAGTCAAAACTATGCAAAAAAATTGGATAGGCAAATCATTCGGTTGTGAAATAGATTTTAAAATTTCATCAGACTTGCCATCCTTTGCCAATGAAAAAATAAAAATTTTTACAACCCGGCCAGACACTATATTTGGTGCCACTTTTTGTGCGCTTTCTCCTTTTCACCCAATTGTGGACAAATTAATAGAGCAGGATAAAGCAATAAAAAAAATAGTTAATGATCTGAGGACTCAAAAAATTAGTGAAGAAACAATAGCTAAAAATGAAAAAATAGGGATTGATACCAAACTATTTATTAAGCACCCGTTTATTAAAGATAAGTTACTGCCTGTTTACATCGCAAATTTTATTCTTATGGATTATGGATCAGGAGCCATTTATGGTTGTCCAGCACATGATCAAAGAGACCTTGATTTTGCAAATAAATATAATCTTGAAGTCATTCAAGTTATAGAGCCAACTGATAAAACTGAATTTGATGAAACTACTGCCTATGTTGGCAATGGTAAACTCATGAATTCAGAATTCTTAAATGGAAAATCGATAGAAGATGCAAAAAAAGAAATTATTAAAAAAGTTGAGGAACTCAATATAGGAAAAAAGACTGTTAATTTTAGACTTAGAGATTGGGGAATTTCTAGACAAAGATATTGGGGCTGCCCAATACCGATTATGTACCGGGAGGATGGAGAGGTGATCCAAGTGCCGGAAAAGGATTTGCCACTCACACTTCCAGAAGATATTGATTTTAGTATACCAGGAAATCCTCTGGACAATCATCCAACATGGAAATACACCAAATGTCCGACAACAGGCATGGATGCTATAAGAGAAACAGATACTCTCGATACTTTTGTAGACTCGGCATGGTACTTTCTTCGCTTTTGTTCTCCAACTAACCTGAAGGAGCCATTTAATGAAGATGAGATAAATTATTGGATGCCCGTTGATCAGTACGTCGGTGGGGTGGAACATGCAATTCTTCATTTACTTTATTCACGTTTTTTTACAAAAGCGCTTGATATGAAAAAGATCCAAGAGCCGTTTCAGAGCTTATTTACTCAAGGTATGGTTTGTCACAATACCTATCACAATGAGGATAATGAATGGGTGTTTCCGGATGATGTTGAAAAGAAGAACAATGAACATTTACAAATATCTACCGGAAAAAAGGTTTTTGAAGGTCAGATAGAGTCCATGTCAAAATCTAAGAAGAATGTTATTGACCCTCAGTCAATAATTAAAACTTATGGAGCAGACTCAGCCCGCTGGTTTATGCTTTCTGATAGTCCACCAGAAAAAGATATAAACTGGTCTGACGCAGGTATTAACGGGGCATGGAAAATTTGTCAAAAAATATGGACAATTATCGATCACAATAAAAAATATATAAAATTAAGGGCCAATTACCCTAAGGATCGTTATACAGGGGATACTCTTTCTTTGATAAAACTTGTCCACAGAAACCTTGATTCAATAACACGAAGTATAGAAAAATTTCAAATGAATGTTTCTATTGCAAAAGTTTTTGAAACAGTAAATGCAATATCAAAATTTCAAATTATTGATGAAGACGGCGAGCAAGCAATTTCTGAGTCTCTTCACATTCTTATTCGTGCAATTGAACCCATGGTACCCCACTTGGCTGAAGAATGTTGGTCTTTAGCTGGTGGCAAGGAATCACTAACGAAGGAGCCATGGCCAAAAGTTAATTCTGATTATTTAGAAAATGATAATGCCACAGTGGTTATTCAGATAAATGGTAAACGTAGAGGGGAAGTTATTGTTTCAAATAATGCCTCAGAAAATGAAATCTATGATGAGATAAGAAATATAAAAAATATTAAGGATGCATTATCAAGTAAAAATATATTAAAATCGATCTATGTACCAAATAAGATTCTCAACATTGTTATTGAAAAATGAATAGGCACGAACGAAGAAAATTAAAAAAAAACAATAAATTAAATCAGACGGTAAATCACAATCTTCTTGAAGGTATAAAGTTTCATACTAATAAAAATTATGGGGAAGCTGAAAGGCTTTACAAAAAAGTTCTTGTCACTGAACCTTCAAATTATGAAGCAATTAGACATCTAGGAATTCTAAATCAAGATTTAGAAAATTATGAAGTGGCCTATAATTTTTTTATTGATGCTGTAAAGATTAATCCGCAGGGTTATGAAGCTATAAATAATTTAGCAACTATTCATCTTTATAATAAGAATTATGATCTGGCATTAAAATGTCTCAATAGGTCTCACGGAATAAACGAAAACTATATACCTACAATTAATAATCTTGCAGGCTATTATCATAAAGTCCATGAACCAAAGAAAGCACTTGAGTTTTCATCCAGATCTCTCGATCTGCAACCAAATAATACTTTTGCAAGGGCCCAACATGCTAAGGCTCTTATAGCTAATAGCCGACCTGAAGAAGCAATAGATATACTTGAAAAATTAACATCGGAATTCAAGGATAACGACAGTTTTCAAAATAACTTAGCTTCAGCATACAGAGAGATGGGGGAATTTGAAAAATCAAATAAAATTTCTCTTGAAGGTTTTAAAAAAAATTACAAGGTTCTTGAGTACTTTTTTGGATACACAAAAGATAAAAAGAATATCCTGAGTGATGAGCATATTAATTATTACGAGTCACTTTTAGAAAAAAAAGATCTTAATTTAGAAGATAGAACCTTGATAAGTCATTCTTTTTTTGAGTATTTTAAAAATAAAAAAAACTATAAGAGAGCTGGTGAACACCTTGTAAAGGGTAACGATGCCCAGTACTCAGCAATGGAATTTAACTTAAATAAAGAAAAAAAATATTTTGATAAATTGAAACACTTATTCACAAAAAAAACCGATTTCTCTATTAAAGAAAAGATTACTAATCAAATTCCTATTTTTGTGTGTGGTATGCCAAGATCGGGAACAACTCTATGTGAACAAATACTCTCGTCACATTCAAAAATTACAGGAGCCGGTGAACTCAACTATCTGGCAGAAGTATCTGGTATAACTAAAGTATTATCCCCAAATGATGATCAAATAAATAATTTCGAGGAAACATTAAAAAGTAATAGAAAATTAATAGACGCAAGAAAAAATTATTTAGATCAACTAAGTTTACATGACAAAAAAAATGCTACTTATATTTGTGATAAGATGCCTCATAATTTTATATTAATAGGTTTTATTAAATTAATTTTTCCAGAAGCCAAAATTATTTACTGCAAAAGAGATCCTATTGATAATTGTTTTTCTCTTTATTCACACAAGTTCGTGGAATTATCTCATCAATACTCTTACGACCAAAAAATATTAGCAGATTACTATAAAATGCATGTAAAACTTATGGATTTTTGGTTAAAGAAGTACCAAAATGATATATTTATTTTAGACAATGAAGATTTAGTAAATAATCAAGAAAGAGTATCAAAACAACTAATCGAATTTTGTGAACTAGAATGGGAAAAAAAATGCCTCGAATTCCACAAGACAAAAAGACAGGTAAGAACAGCAAGTATTGAACAGGTTAGAACTCCGATGAATAAAAAGTCTATAGGCGCATGGAAAAAATATGAAAATTATCTGGAAAATTTGGTTTTAAATTTAAGATGAGAAAAAATTCAATCAAAATCAGTCTCTTTATATTTTTGGTTTTATGTTTAAGTTCTTGTGGTTTTAAACCTATGTACAAACTTTCTGAAAATGATGCGGTTTTTAAAAGTTACTCAATTTCAATAATAAATGAAGCAAACATATCTAGAGAAATTAAAGAGGAAATTAGAAAATCATTTCCTTCAGACAATGTAATGAGTAATTACCATATTGAAATTGAAGCAACGCAAACTTTAGATCCTTTAATAACCAATACCGATGGCACTATTTCAAAATATAGAGTTGAGATTATTTTAGATTTTAAAGTAAAAGACAACGATAGAAACATATATTTAATGGAAAATAAGGCGAGAGGCTTTGCTCAGTATACTGTCGAAACGTCTGAGATTGAAAGCAATGACAAAAAAAAGAGAATGATCCAAACAGCAACACGAGATGCAGTTCAAATGATGAGTTCTAAAATCCAAAGTGATACTTCAATTGCGAATGATAATTAAAGATTTTCAAATTGAAAAAATATTTAATAATAAAGGTTTTTTACCTTTTTTAATCTATGGGCCTAATGAAGGGTTGATAAGGGATCACATTGGAAAAATTAAAAGTAGCTATTTAAATGATGTTGATTATGAAGAAATTTCTTTAACAGGAAAAAGTCTCGACACAAATCCTGATATCCTTCAAACCACAGCAAATTCAATTTCAATGTTTAATAGTTACAAGCTCATTATTCTAGACTCACTTAAAGATAAGAATGTGGCAGAGCTTGAGAGTGTCATCAGTAATGCCCCAGCTCAAACGATGCTGATCGTCAAAGCTGATAATCTTAAGAAAACTTCTAAACTCAGGAAATTATTTGAGAGTAATGCACAATGTTATGCATTGGCGTGTTATGAGGATGATGCCAAATCAATGATGAGGCTAATTGATAATTTTGTGAAAGAAAATAATATTTCAATTGATCGAGATATAAAAAACTATCTCATGCAGACATTGAGTACAGATCGAATGATCAGCTATAATGAACTAGAGAAGATCAGCTTATTTTATAAAAATGCTGATAATGCTCCAAATCTTGAGGAAGTAAAAAATCTACTCAATGATTCTAGCTCAAATAATCTTCAGAAAATGAATGAGTCAGTGATGTATGGAAACACTACTAAAAGCTCAAACATTATTAGTAAACTCTTATCTGAGGGAAATAATCCAATTTCTATCTTACGAAGTCTCATTAATTACCTAAAAAGATTACAAAAAGTAAAAGTAGAAATGAAAAAAGGCAGTAATTTTGATAGCTCAATAAAATTTTTAAGACCTCCCTTATTTTGGAAAGATAAAGACAGTTTTCAACAACATTGTCTTCGTTGGCCTTTAAATAAAATCGAAAGAAATCTATCTCAACTTCTTGATGCTGAAATTGATTGTAAAACTAATAGTAAATTATCCAGCATTCTTTGTGAGCGTTCGATACTAACGATTTGTCATGAAGGCAAGCGGTACCTTCAAAATTAGTTTTTAAGCTTTTGAGTAATCATCTCTAATTGATCAAGCGTTTTGTAGTCAATTTTAATACTTCCACCTTTTTTACCTTTATGATTAATATTGATAGCCAAACCAAGTTTTTCAGAAATCTTATTTTCAAGGTCAATTGTATCGGGATCCTTTAGTTTTAATTTTTTTACAATACCTTTTTTATCTTTTGCTAAGTTTTCCGCATCCCTTACGCTTAAGTTTTCATTAACAATTTTTTCTGCTAGCTGTTCTGGAAATGCACTATTCATAATCGCGCGCGCGTGGCCTGAAGATATTTTTCCTTCAGTTATCATGTCTTGTATCGATTGAGGCAAAGATAATAATCGAATGATATTAGCTATATGGCTCCTACTTTTTCCCACAATTCCTGACAAATCTTCTTG
>CENP01017665.1_pt1 | contig 17835 bp, 19 predicted proteins | sample 361281 | NCBI WGS metagenome assembly CENP01 (sample SAMEA2591122, study PRJEB7988) | marine metagenome | biome: marine biome (ENVO:00000447); feature: deep chlorophyll maximum layer (ENVO:xxxxxxxx); material: saline water (ENVO:00002010), including plankton (ENVO:xxxxxxxx) | depth 70 m | reverse complement strand
TATATTATTAGCTCTAGCTTTAATTGTTTTTGAATGGATTCTCAGAAGTACTGTTTTTAAAAGTTTTATTTAATGTATCAAATAGACGTATTCCAATATATTTATCTTCTGTGTATCGTGCCATTGTTATGGGTTACATATGCTGTATTAGTTAGCTGGAAAAGAAAAACTCAGAGTAATTTTGCAAGACCAGAATTATTTGAACTGTTAAGTCCAAATCGTTCTAAATTCAAACCAACTTTTAAAATAATTCTTTTAAGCCTATCAATTGTTTCATTAGTATTCGGGTTAATGAACCCTAAAATAGGAACACAACTTGAGACTGTTAAAAGGGAAGGAGTAGATATAGTTTTTGCGATGGATGTATCTAGAAGTATGTTAGCTGAGGATATTGCACCGAATCGAATTGAAAAGTCAAAGCGTTTGGTATCGGCTATTATTAATCAATTAGCTAGCGATAGAGTTGGAATTATTGCTTATGCTGCTCAAGCAGTACCTCAATTACCTATTACAACCGATTATGCTGCTGCAAAAATGTTTTTACAGGCCTTAAATACAGATATGCTCTCCTCACAAGGAACCGCTCTTGACAGTGCAATTGATCTTGCAGGAACTTTTTTTGATGATGAAGATCAAACCAATCGAGTAATCTTTTTAATATCTGATGGAGAGGACCATTCTGAAGAGGCATCAAATGCTGCATCAAGAGCCGCCAAATTAGGGATCAAAATTTTCACTTTTGGTGTTGGAACGGAAAGCGGAGCACCAATTCCATTAAAAAGAAATGGTATTATAGAGTCGTATAAGAAAGATTCTGACGGAGAAGTTGTGATAACAAAATTAAATCAAAATATTTTGCAGAATATTGCTGCGAGCACAGGGGGGATTTATCAAGATGGGAATAATACACAAAAAGTTTTAGATTTTGTTTCGGAGCAATTAAAAGCGATGGACAAAAAAGAGTTTGAAGCTAAAAAATTTGTAAGCTTTAAAGATCGTTTTCAAGCTTTTTTATTAGCTGCTTTAATTTTTCTTTTAATCGACCTATTTTTGTTTGAAACTAAAACAAAGTGGGTTCAAAAACTGAACTTATTTAATGAAAATGAAAATTGACTTATTTTACATTTTTGTATTGATAACATTCAAATTTGGAATCTCTCAAACGGGAGAAGTTACTAATCACATTTATGAAGGAAATAAAAAAGCGAAAACAGAAGCCTATGTAGAGGCTGAGAAATCCTATAGGAAAGCTATTTCTTTAGCACCAGAAAAATCTGAAGCTTTATATAATCTTGGGAATACACATTTTTTAGATAAAAAATATGATGAAGCTTCACAACGATTTTTCCAGTCTCAGAAGTTTGCAAAAAATAAAGAATCAAAGCATCGTGCGTTCCATAATATGGGTAACGTATATATGCAAAAAAAAGAATATCAAAATGCAGTTGAAGCATATAAAAATGCATTGAGAAATGATCCCTCCGATGAAGAAACAAGGTATAACTATGCCCTTGCAAAGGAGCTTCTAGAGAAAGATAAACCTCCAGAAGAACAAGAGCAAGATCAAGACAAAAAAGATCAAGAAAAAAAAGAGGATCAAAATGAAAAAGAAGAAGATAAGGGAAATCAAGATCAGAAGAATGAGGACCCAAAAAATGATGGAGATGATGGGGAAGAATCTAATAAAGAAAATGAACCTAAAAATGAAGGAGATCAAAAAAAAGATAAAAACCAGGATCAAAAACAGGATAAACCTGAAGATAAAAAACAGACGCCAAGACAAGGACAACTTTCTCCTCAACAAGTTCAGAGCTTGTTAGAGGCAATGAATAACCAAGAGGAAAAAGTTCAAGATAAAATAAACGCAAAAAAATTAAAAGGAGCTCCCATTAAAGGGAAAAAAGATTGGTAAATATGTCGTTGAAATTCTCAGTCCGATATTTATTGTGCTTTCTATTGGGGTTTAATTTCCTAATTGAGGCACAAGTAACTTTTGAAGCTAAGGTAAGTAAGAGGAGATTGGGTCTTAATGAAAGGTTAAGAATTGATTTTGAAATGAATGAAAATGGGGATAATTTCAATCCACCGTCATTTTCAAATTTTCAGGTTGTAAGCGGTCCACAACAAGCCGTAAGTCGTTCTTGGGTTAACGGGGTTCAAAGTTTTTCAAAAATATACACTTACTTTTTAACTCCAAAAATTAAGGGTAAAGTGACCATAGGGCAGGCTGTCGTTACTATTGGTGGCGAGATATATAAAACAACTCCAGTTGAAATTGAAGTAACCAATTCAGTCAAAAACCCAAATGATCCAAATAATGTTGATAATATTGTAGACGGGAACGTTCATCTTGTGGCAGAAGTTTCCAAATCAGCTCCCTATCTAAATGAGGGAATAACAGTAATTTATAAGCTCTATTTTAGAAACCCTATTTCGGTTTCAGATGTTTCAGAATTAGAGTCACCCTCTTATGGTGACTTTTGGAGTCATTTGATTAAAATTGGAAGAGCAGAAATCAACATGCGCGGTTCATATAAGGGGGAGCCTTATAATGAGGTGATTTGGAGAAAAGCGGTTTTGTATCCGCAAAAAACAGGAAAGTTGGTTCTTGAGCCACTAACTTTAAACCTAAGCTTGAGCATACCGAGTAATAGACGAGATCTATTTGGAAGACGTATTATGACACAGACTCAAAAAACAATTACAACTGGAGAAAAAGTTATAGCAGTAAAAGATCTACCGCAAAATAATAAACCTGAAAATTTTTCTGGGGCAGTAGGGCAATTTGATTTGGATGTGATATTAAATAAAGATTTGTTGAAAGCTTCAGAATCATTTCAGGCAAAAATAAAAGTTAAGGGGAAAGGCAATTTAAAGCTTTTCAATCTTCCTAATATTAATGTTCCTAATACTCTGGAAGTTTATGAACCAGAGCATGATGAAAAAGTTAAAATTACAATTTCTGGCATGCAGGGAACTATCGAAGATAATTATACAATTGTTCCTCAATTTCAAGGCAAATATCCCATACCCTCAATTCAATTTTCATATTTTGATCCAAAATCTAAATCATATAAAATATTAAAATCTCAAGATCTTATAGTTGATGTTTTTGAAGGTCCAAAAGCAGTAAACACGAATCAGAATTCAAAATCAATAACCCCTAAAACTTCTATTCCAGTGTCAGACAATGCTTTTCGATATATTAAATTGGAGACTAAATTTGAGTCAATTGACAAGAAATCATTTTGGAGGAGTCAATTATTTTGGACTTTAGTTATATTTCCAGTTTTTATTTTATCATTATCTTTTTTGTTAAAACGCATTTTTTATGGGGGGAATGAAGATGTCACAAAACAGAAACAAAGGCGAGCTGAACAACTAACAAAAAAATATTTAAGCTCAGCAAAAAAACATTTTGATGATCAAGCTCAATTTTATGAGGTTTTAGAAAGGGCACTTCATAATTACCTAAAAGCAAAGCTTAAAATTGAAACGACAGAGCTTAGTAAATCAAAAATTAAAAATTTATTACATCAAAATAGTGTTGACAAAAAAACAGCATTAGAATATGTAGAAGTTATTGAAAGTTGTGAAAGAGCAAGGTATTCTCCTGAGTCTCTAGTAAACATGAGAGATGATTTCAAAAATGCAAGTACTTTAATTGGAAAAATCGATAGGCAGATATGAGGAAAAAGGGAAAGTTTGATGTAGTTAAGAAGCTGATAATTTTGATAATGTTATTTGTTTTAGAAACGTCTTTTGGCCAGACCACTCCAGAATTTTTATTTAATGAAGGCAATAAAGCTTACAATGCTGCAGACTACGAAAATGCAATTAGTCTGTACGAGCAAACTATAAAAATGGGTAACCATAGTGCAGAATTATATTATAATCTTGGAAATGCAAATTATAGATTAAATAAAGTTGCTGAAAGTATTTATTATTTTGAAAAGGCTAAATTGATGAGACCTAAAGATAAAGATATCCTTACAAATAGTGCTTTTGCAAATAACATGACCATTGATGCAATAGAAAAAATACCCATATCACAAATTGATCAAATAAATAAATTTATTATTGGAATATTTAGTTTCGAGATATGGACGTATTTCACGTTAATTTTGTTGTGGATTTTTACTATTCTTTTTTTAGGGTATTTATTTTTTATTCGAACTATACTAAAAAGAAGATTTTTCTTTAGCTCGCTAGGTATTCTTTTATTATTTATTTTTTCCTTTTCAATTACATATTCAATAGACCAAAATGAAAAAAATAGAAAATTTGCAATATTATTTTCAAAACAAATTGATATTTGGTCAGAACCAAATCAACAAGGGGATCGTTTATTTGTTTTGCATGAAGGGACCAAGATACAACTTTTAGATAGTCTTGAAGAGTGGCAAAAAATAAGAATTGCGAATGGCTCTGAAGGTTGGATAAAAGAAGCTTTATTCAAAAAGATTAAATGATACTTTAAACAATTTGATTTCCTTCTAAAACTTTTGATTCAGTAGCCCAATCAAATAAAAAACTACCGACATTAGCCAAAAAAGGATAAATTTTTGAATTCTCAAAAATTGAATTTGGAAATACAGTAATCAAAGTATTTATCTCATTAACAACCATAATCAGTGCACTTATAATAATACTCCATTTAATAAACCCGAATAGACCCCCAAAAATTCTATTTAACCAACCCAAAGCAATTAATTGTAAAGTTTTAGTTATCATTTTCGCCATTAAGGATGTCAAGTACACAATTATTAGAAAAAGAGCTATAAAACACACCAATTGAATAGTTTTCTGGTTCCAGTCAACCAAATTGCCAAAAAATTTACTTGTGAGATTAGAAAATTTAAATGCACCCAATATACCTAATGCAAAGGCTAATATGCCAGAAATTTCAATTATCAACCCTTTATTAACTCCTCTTAAAACTCCATAAGTAAGAATTATAAATACGACAACATCAATAACATTCATCAACCTAAAATACATTTTTTTTAAGAATTAAATATTTAAGATAATTCCAAAAAGTATTTAAAAAAGATATTTTAATTTTGTTTCATGTTTGATGTTGTAAAAAAATACTCTGATCAAGTAAAAGCTTTTGAAAGTTCAGATCCTAAAGAAATAGATGCTTTTAGAATTACTTATTTAGGTAAAAAAGGAATTTTAAATGGTCTTTTTTCTGATTTTAGAAAAGTACCTTCAAATGAAAAAAAGTTATTTGGAATTGAGCTAAACAAATTGAAAGAGGCAGTTCTAGGGAAAATAAGAGACCTAAAAGAAGTTTCAAAAATAAATTCAGGGTCTAATAAAATAAGTGATCCAACTCGTTCTGCATTTAAAATAAAGACAGGAACTAGACATCCTCTTTCCATTGTAAAAAATAGGATAATTGATATTTTCACTCAAATTGGGTTTAATGTTTCGGAGGGCCCTGAAATAGAAGACGATTGGCATAATTTTACAGCACTTAATTTACCGTATCATCATCCTGCAAGAGATATGCAGGATACCTTTTTTATAGAAAAAAATCCTGATATACTATTAAGAACACATACCTCTTCTGTACAAGTAAGATATATGGAAAATAATGAACCACCAATTAGAACAATTTCTCCTGGCCGTGTTTTTAGAAATGAGGCAATTTCGTCAAGGTCACACTGTATATTTCACCAAATTGAAGGCTTATATGTAGCCAAGGATGTTTCTTTCGCTGATTTAAAACAGACATTAAACTATTTTACGAAGTCATTATTTGGGGACAAAAGAATAAGACTAAGGCCATCATTTTTTCCTTTTACAGAGCCAAGCGCAGAGGTTGATATTTATTGGGGTCTCGAAACTGAGAAAGATTATCGAATAACAAAAGGAACAGGTTGGTTAGAGATAATGGGTTGTGGAATGGTAGATCCTAATGTGCTTAGAAATTGTGGTATTGATCCTGAGAATTACTCTGGATTTGCTTTTGGTATGGGGATCGAGCGGATAGCTATGCTTTTATATCAGATAAGTGATATACGACTGTTTTTTGAGAATGATATTCGCTTTCTTGAACAGTTTAAAACAACTATTTGATTCATTTAAATAGTTTTACCAAGTGAATTTTAAATCAATTGGATCGTAATATGTTATTGTCTGAAGCACTTATAAATAAAATCAAACCTAAGCTATAAAATACAGCAACTCTTAAAAACTTTTTAGATGATTTAAGATGAATTTTTTTAAGTTTCCACCCAAGATTTACACAACATATAGCTAATATATTTATAAGTGGATTTATAATTAAATTATTTCTTAATTCGTTATTTGTTACTATTACACTGAGTCCATTTTCAAACCATTGATTAAAGTATGAGGAAATGAAATATAATGATAAACTTATTAAAAGATGAAAGTAAGAGAAGATAAGACCAAAAAGACAAATTCTTAGATCTAGTGAAGAAAATTTTTTTCCTGAAATCCTACCGAAAATAGAATTTAAGACATTTATTAAAAGTGTTAAAATCAATAAAATGGTCCAATTATAGTGAAGATTTTCAATTAAAGCAGTCATAAGAAATCATTTAAAATTAATCTTTTTCGAGTTATTGAATTTAATTACCAATAAAAAAGGTGAATTATCTTTACTTTTCAAAATCAACTTAAAATTTTATATTGGGGCTAAATATTTTGTTTTATATGAAAAAATTAATTCTTTTTCTAGCTGTTATTGTTTTAGGATGTTCTAAAACATCAAAAAATAAATTTGAAAAACAATCTTTTGGTATAGTTATCCATGGTGGTGCAGGGACCATTCTAAAGAAAAATATGACAAAAGAAAAAGAAAAGGAATATCGACAAGCCTTGAGTAAAGCAATTAAAATTGGATACGATGTGTTAAAGAATGGTGGGGGTAGTAAAGATGCTGTTGAAAAAACTATAAATTATATGGAGGACTCACCATTATTTAATGCGGGTAAAGGGGCTGTACTAACAGCCAAAGGTACTATTGAATTAGATGCTTCCTTTATGGATGGTAAAACGCTAAACGCAGGTGCTGTGTCAGGGGTAAAAAAAATTAAAAACCCTATATCTGCGGCTATCAAAGTTATGGAGAAATCACCACATGTAATGTTATCTGGTCAAGGAGCTGATTTATTTTCCCAAATCCAAGGGTTAGAAATTGTTGATCAGGATTATTTTTTTACCGAAAGAAGAATCAACGATTTGAAGAGAGTTCAAAAGGCTGAAAAATTGAAAGGAGTCTATAAAACTCGAAATGATGAGACTTTTTTAGAAAATCAACGCTACGGAACAGTTGGTTGTGTTGCTTTAGATAAGTCCGGTAATCTTGCAGCAGGAACATCGACCGGTGGAATGACAAATAAAAAATGGAACCGTATAGGAGATGCTCCAATAATAGGAGCAGGAACCTATGCTAATAACTTGACATGTGCTATATCTGCTACAGGATGGGGTGAATTCTTTATACGTGCTGTAGTCGCGCATGATATTTCTTCGATTATGGAATACAAGGGATTATCAATTCAAGAAGCAGCATACGAGGTAATTAACAAAAAAGTTGGGGCATTAGGTGGTAATGGTGGTATTATTGGAATTGATAATAATGGGAATATTGCTATAGAGATGAATACGTCAGGCATGTATAGAGCTCATATGAACCAAGAAGGTAAATTAGATGTGAAAATTTATAGAAACGAATAATTTTAAAGTAATTTAATTTAAAATTTATTTTTCAGCCAAACGTGGTTATCAATAAAATTCTTTACTGGTAGTGATGAACCTAATCTTTAATGGATAGTCAAATTCAAGTCAACAAAGAAAGAAAAATAATTCATCTAGATATGGATGCATTTTACGCATCTGTAGAACAGCTTGATCGTCCTGAGCTACGTGGATTAGCGATAGCAGTGGGTGGAGAAAGTTCGAGGGGTGTAGTTTCAGCTGCTAGTTACGAAGCTCGAAATTTTGGTGTAAAAAGTGCTATGAGTGGAATAGTTGCAAAAAAACTTTGCCCAAATTTGATCTTTGTCAAACCACGTTTTGAGAGATACAAAGAAATATCGAATAAAATTCAATCTATTTTTAGAGAATACACCTCTTTAGTTGAGCCACTTTCATTAGATGAAGCTTTCTTAGATGTATCTGAATATCCGTCTGCTACTATTCTTGCAAAAGAAATTAGATTGAAAATTAAAAAGGAAACTGGACTTACTGCATCTGCAGGAATTTCAATAAATAAATTTTTGGCCAAAATTGCTAGTGACTGGAACAAACCAAATGGTCAAAAGACAATACCTCCAGAAGAAATCAATTCTTTTTTAGATAATCTAGATGTTAAAAAATTTCATGGTATAGGGAAAAAAACTAAGGAAAAAATGTATCAATTAGGCATATTTTCAGGTAAAGACTTAAAGCTTTACTCGAAAGATTTTTTGATTTCCCATTTTGGCAAGGCTGGCAAATATTATTATGAAATAGTAAGAGGGGTAAATAACAGTCCAATTAGGGCATTTAGAATTCCAAAGTCTATTGGATCTGAAAGCACATTTGAAAAAAATTTAAGTAGTGAAATTTACTTGGAAGAAAAATTAAAAAATATATCAAGCTTATTAGAAAGGAGACTATCGAAAATTAAAATTGCAGGAAAAACAATAACCTTAAAAATTAAATACAGTGACTTTAATCAACAAACAAGAAGTAAAACAGGGGATCTCTATTTGTCTTCTAAAGAACTAATTTTTGAAGAAGCAAAAAAACTACTTTATAAAGATAAACTATCCGAATCAGTTCGATTGGTTGGAATTTCACTTTCAAATTTTAATACTCCAGAAAATAAAAGTAAAAATAAAAAAACCTTGGAAGTATCCCAGTTAAGTTTACCATTTTAAATAGTAGATACCCTAAGTGTATTTACCATACCTTTGGACTCTATTGGCATTGCGGTAAGGTTAACAACAAAATCGTCTTTTTCAACATACCCTTTTTCTAATGCTAGTCTATTAATTTCTTCAACCGTTTTATCTGTACTGTTTAGATTATTGTAATAAAATGTTTTTACTCCCCAAAGTAAGTTAAGTTGATTTAAAATTTTCCTATTGGATGTGAATACCAATATAAGTGACTTGGGTCTCCAAGCCGATATCTGAAATGCAGTATAACCACTGTTAGTAAGAGTGCAAATTGCTTTCGCAGTTATATCATTTGATAATTTAGCAGCGTGATAACAAATTGATTTAGTAATAAATCTTTTTGTACGTATTGTAGGTGGGCTCTGAGGGACACTAATTAGATGTGAATTCTCAACTGAAATTAAAATATCAGACATGCTATTTATTACATCAATGGGATATTTTCCTACAGAAGTTTCAGCTGATAACATAACTGCATCAGCTCCGTCAATTACAGAATTAGCTACGTCGTTTACTTCTGCACGCGTTGGAGTAAGACTATCAATCATAGTTTCCATCATCTGAGTAGCAATTATAATTGGAATTCGAGCTTTTTTTGCCAAGTGAACCAATTGTTTTTGAAGAATAGGAACTTCTTGTGCAGGTACCTCGACACCTAAATCACCACGCGCTACCATAATACCATCTGAATAAGCTATAATTTTGTCAATATTTTCTATAGCTTCTGGCTTTTCAATTTTTGATATTACAGGAATTTTTTGATCAATATGTTTTTTCATCAGTTCTTGAAGATCAATGATATCCTGGCTTTGCCTGACGAATGAAAGAGCTATCCAGTCGATATCTTGATTAAATATAAATTCGGCGTCTTTAACATCCTTTTCTGTTAAAGCAGGCAGTGATATTTTAGTATTTGGGAGATTAACACCCTTATTTGACTTTAAGCATCCTCCTTGAATAACTCTTGCCTTTACCTCATTAAGTTTATTTGATGACACAACTTCAAAAATAAGTTTTCCATCGTCAAGTAAAATTTTTTCATTTTCTGAAACATCCAAAGGGAAGTTTTGATAATTCATATAAACCCTATTATTGTCTCCTATGAATGGTGAGTCTGTAGAAAAAATTATTTCATCTCCTTCTCTTACAAAAGTATTTTCTTTAATATTACCTATTCTTAATTTGGGCCCTTGCAGATCGCCCAAAATAGCAGTATTAGTTTCAAGGGTTTTGTCAATTTTTCTAATTAATAGTATACTTTGCTCTATTTCATCATAATTTGCGTGAGAAAAATTAATACGAAAAACATTTACACCAGCTAGAATCATTTTTTTAATAACTTCTTCTGAAGAAGTTGCAGGTCCAAGTGTTGCAACTATTTTTGTCTTTTTATTAAAATTCATCAGTAAAGCATAAGTTTTTTATTTATAATTTTTTTCTCAGGGATAACATATGACAAATTGACCATAGGGAGCATCAAAAGTTCTTTATTTATTATATCGTGTAAATTTTTATCGTTTGATTTTATAAAGAAATCTACTTGTCTAAATTCTTTCAATAAATATAACTCATTTCTTTCTGGTACATTGAATAGGGTATTATTATTTCTGGAATTCAAAAAATTCTCTAGGACACATTTATTTGAAATCAAATGGCAATATTTATGATTAATTTTATCGGTAAATTCAAAAATGTTAAATACTCCTTTATTTAAAAAATTTTTAATATCATTATCTGATCTTCTTAGCTTTAATAACCCACTATGATTTATAAAATATGCAAGCTGAAACCCCTCATACGTAGTATGCACAGCAATCCAATATTCTTTCTCATTTTCATCATCAATATCTATATAGTGTATTTTTTTAACCATATTTATTTTGTAGTTTTTCAGGGTGGAGTTTCAAAATGCGAACAGCAATTTTAGCTGCCTTTTCTTCAGCTCTTTTCTTGGATGTATCTTTTGACTTAATCAAAAGCTTGTTTTCTAGAAAAATTTCAGATAAGTAATTACTTTTCAAACCCACTTTTTCAGATTCTTGCGTTATAAATTCAATTTCTTTCTTTTCTTTTTGACTCCATTCGATCAGATAGGCTTTGTGACTTAAAACAATTTTATCTAAGTTTTCAACATCGATATATTGTAAAATTACTTTATTGACTACATAATTTTTTGTCTTATTATATCCCTTGTCAATAAAAAGGGCACCAATCAAAGATTCTATAAGATTACCGTGGATATCTTCTCCAAAGTTTTTATGCTGAATAGAAATTTTTGCAAGTTCAATAAGGCGCATAAGCTTTCCTATTTCATTTAGCTTTGACCTGCTTACTATTTTTGCTCTGAATTTTGTCAATTCACCTTCATTGGCATAAGGATAATATTCAAATAAAAATTCAGCAACAATACTAGTTAATAATGCATCCCCTAAAAACTCAAGGCGTTCAAAGTTTATAGTCTGACCATTTGAATTTTTTAAATTTGCAGAGCTATGAGTAAAAGCCTCTTTATAAAGTTCTTTATTAACTACTTTTATGCTTAATTTTCGTTGAATTTTTTGGGTAAAACTATCTGATGATACAAATTTTGAGCCCCTTAAGTAGTTTAAAAGTTTCACTCGATTATTTTAACTAATCTTTTTGAATAAAACACAAGCATTATGACCACCAAATCCAAATGTGTTTGAAAGAGCTATATTAACTTCTCTTTTTTGAGCTTTACCAAATGTAAAATTGATTTTTTGGTCTATTTTCTCATCTGGTGTTTTATGATTAATTGTAGGTGGAACTATACTGTTTTCTATAGCCATAATTGAAGCTATGGCTTCAATTGCTCCTGCAGCTCCAAGAAGATGTCCTGTCATCGATTTTGTAGAATTTATATTCATTTTATAAGTATGATCTTTAAATAAATTTACAATTGCATTCGATTCAGCAATATCCCCAAGTGGAGTTGAAGTACCGTGCATATTTATAATATCAACCTCATCAAAACGAACATTTGCATCTTTGAGACAATTCTCCATCACTTTAGTAGCACCCAGACCCTCTGGATGTGGCGCTGTCATGTGATATGCATCGGCAGAAAGGCCTCCTCCCGAAAATTCAGCATAAATTTTGGCTCCGCGAGCCATAGCGTGTTCATAAGATTCCAAAATTAATGCTCCTGAACCTTCACCTAAAACAAAACCATCTCTATTTTTATCAAAAGGGCGAGAAGCACTTTTTGGATCATCGTTTCTCTTGGAAAGAGCATGCATTGCGTTAAATCCTCCAATACCTGCTTTTGTCACAGCAGCCTCAGAACCTCCAGTAACTATTACATCGGCATATCCTAAACGAATATAATTTAAGCTATCAATCATTGAATTCGAAGCTGAAGCACAAGCGGAAACAGTTGCAAAGTTTGGCCCCCTAAATCCGTACTTTATAGATATTAATCCAGGAGCAATATCTGCGATCATCTTGGGTATAAAAAATGGATTGAATCTTGGATTTTCATTTCCTTCAGCAAAATTTAACACCTCATTTTGGAACGTCTCAAGTCCACCAATTCCTGCACCCCAAATTACACCAACACGGTCCTTGTCAACTTTTTCTAACAAAAGGCCAGAATTTTCTATAGCTTCTGCAACTGTTACAAGAGCATATTGGGCAAAACGGTCATATTTTCGTGATTCTTTACGATCGAAAAAATCTAATGGATCAAAACCTTTCAGTTCACAGGCAAACTGTGTTTTAAATAATTTAGGATCAAAATAAGTTATTTTGTCAGCACCACTAGTACCAGCTATTAAACCCTCCCAATATTTTGAGAGGGTATTTCCAATTGGTGTGAGTGCTCCCAATCCGGTAACTACTACGCGTCTGGGTTTCATTATACTTCTTTAATCGGATTGTTCAATAAATTTGATCGCTTGACCAACAGTTGCAATATTTTCCGCTTGGTCATCGGGAATTTGGATGTCAAATTCTTTTTCGAATTCCATAATTAATTCTACGGTATCTAGTGAGTCTGCACCTAAGTCATTGGTAAAGCTTGCTCCATCAACGACTTCGTTTTCGTCCACACCTAGTTTATCAACTATAATGGCTTTTACTCTAGATGAAATGTCTGACATAATTAATCTTTGTTTAAATTAAGTGTCAACAAAAATATAAAACTTTAAAAGAATTCTATGGATTGTGATTGAATATTAACCTTAATTTTATTTAGAATTTAATAATTATGCACTCAAAAATAAACCAAATCTCAATCTATTATAAGCTTTAAATGCCAAAAAAAGTTGTCTTATTAGCTTCTGGTAACGGTACAAATGCTGCAAATATTTGCCGTTTTTTTCATAAGGATAATGAAGTTGAGATAATATCTGTTTATACTAATAATCGATTGGCTAGAGTTATAGAACGGGTTAAAGAATATGGAATTAAAGTAGAGGTATTTGATAATATTTTTTTTGACGAAGGGGGTTTACTTAAAATTATCTGTTCTGAAAGTCCAAATTTAGTTGTTTTGGCAGGTTTTCTTTTAAAATTAGGACCAGACTGGATTCAAGCCTTTCCAGATAAAATACTCAATATTCACCCGGCCCTTTTACCCAAATATGGTGGTAAAGGAATGTTTGGTAAGCATGTTCATCAAGCGGTAAAGAGAAATAAAGAAAAAGAAACCGGCATCACTATTCATTATGTAAATGAAGCCTTTGATAAGGGTAAAATTATATTTCAAAAGAAAGTTGAAATTGATCCTGATGATACAATTGAGGAAATTGCTTTCAAAGTACATCAATTGGAATACAGATATTTTCCAAAAATCATTCAAAAATTATTAACAAGTCAAGTTAATGAAGAATAAATCTGTTCACTTGTACAGCGATGGGTCTTCTCTAGGTAATCCTGGCCCAGGAGGTTACGGTATAATATTAGAATGGGTTGGCACATCACACAAAAAAGAGTTTTCGGAAGGTTATTTTCTTACAACCAATAATAGGATGGAATTATTAGCAGTTATTGTTGGGTTAGAGAAGCTTAAGGAATCAGGGATTAAAGTCACTGTTTACAGTGATTCAAAATATGTGATTGATGCTGTTGAAAAAAAATGGCTATTTAATTGGCAGAAAGTAAATTTTAAGGGTAAAAAGAATAGTGATCTTTGGATACGTTTTTTAAAGGTTTACAAAAAACATAAAGTTTCTTTTCAGTGGATAAAGGGACACAACAACCATCCTCAAAATGAAAGATGTGATACTATGGCATCAATTGCTGCAAAAAAGAAAAACTTAGCTAGAGATATAGTTTTTGAAACAAACAATAAAATAATTTAACTAGATTAATTATGCTATCAAAGAAGATATATGTTTTAAAAACGCGAAGAAGGCGATAGACTTTACTAATTTTACAAAATGAACAATAAACTTTTGGTTTTGGGCACCATTGCTTATGATTCAATAGAATCACCTTCAGGTATGGCAAAAAAAATTTTAGGAGGGTGCGCCACCTATATTGGTTTATCTGCATCTAAGTTCAAAACCTCATGTTGTTTAGTCTCAATAGTAGGAGAAGACTTCAAGAATTCGCATGTTAAATTATTGGAATCCAATGGATTAGATACATCAGGAGTCGATTTTATACCAAACGAAAAAACATTTTTTTGGAGCGGCAGATATCTTGATAATTTAAATGATAGAATAACCTTAGACACACAATTAAATGTTTTAACTAAATTTAAACCAGTTGTCCCAATTAAGTTTTTAGATGCAAGTATTGTATTGTTGGGAAATTTAGATCCTAATCGTCAATTAGATGTGTTGAATCAAATGAAAAATCCAAAATTTGTAATTATGGATACTATGAATTTTTGGATAGAAGGTTATAGAAAAAAATTAGATGAAATAATAAGTAAAGTCGATTTAATTTCTGTAAATGATGAGGAGGCAAAACAGTTGACTAATTCACAATCAACAATTGATTCAGCTTACAAACTCCAAGCCATGGGTCCAAAAAATGTAATTATAAAAAAGGGAGAGCATGGAGCAATCCTTTTTTGTGACAAAAAAATTTTTCAGGTACCTGCATTTCCAATTAAAAAAATTTTTGATCCCACTGGTGCTGGTGATAGTTTTATTGGAGGTTTTGCAGGGAGTTTATCTGAAAAAAAACAAGTTTCTTTTCAGGCAATGAAAACGGCTGCTGTAATTGGGTCAGCAATTGCTTCATTTACCGTACAGCAATTTGGGACTAAAGAATTAGAAAATTTGACACGTTTAAAATTAAATAAAAGAATAAAAGAATTTAAATCGTTAACAGATTTTGAAATTTAAATAACTCAATATCAAATTATTCAGATGAGCGATATCATTAAGCATGAATGTGGCATTGCCCTTTTACAATTAAAAAAACCATTATTATTCTATAAAGAAAAATATGGTAGTGCATTGTATGGGATTAATAAAATGTATTTATTGATGGAGAAACAACATAATCGTGGACAAGATGGTGCTGGTTTTGCGAGTATTAAATATGACATGTCGCCAGGGGAGCGTTATATAAGTAGGGTTAGATCTGCTAAACCACAACCCATTCAAAATATTTTTAAAACCATTAAGGAGCGAGTAGCAAAGCAAATTAAAACTTCACCAGATCTGTTATCTGATATAGAAAAACTAAAAAAAGAAGTTCCATATATAGGTGAGTTAATGCTTGGACATGTTCGTTATGGAACCTTTGGTAAAAATAATATCGAAAGTGTTCATCCCTTTTTAAGGCAAAATAATTGGATGCATCGAAATCTAATTGTAGCGGGAAATTTTAATCTTACAAACGTGAATCAACTTTTTGATAATCTCGTTGATCTCGGCCAGCATCCTAAGGAGAGAGCTGATACTGTTACTGTGATGGAGAAAATAGGTCATTTCCTTGACGATGCTGTAGCAAAGATTTACAAAAACTTGCGTAACGAAGGCTATACTAAAGCCGAAGCTTCCCCACTGATAGCAGAGCGTTTGAAGCTATCTAAGATTTTACGCAAGGCATCAAAAAATTGGGATGGAGGATACGCAATGGCGGGGCTCTTAGGCCATGGAGATTCTTTTGTTCTTAGAGATCCAGTTGGAATTCGACCAGTTTATTATTATTCAGATGATGAGATTGTTGTAGTAGCATCTGAACGCCCGGCAATACAAACAGTATTTGACGTGCCTTACTCTAAGGTAGAGGAATTGAGTCCAGGATATGCAATAATTACTAAAAAAAATGGGAGTACACACATTAAAGAAATTTTAAAGTCTAACGAAAAAAAAGCATGCTCATTTGAGAGAATCTATTTTTCTCGAGGAGGAGATTCGGAAATATATCAGGAAAGAAAAAATTTAGGCAAAGCTCTATTCCCTCAAGTATATAAATCTATAAAAGGGGACTTAGAAAATACAGTTTTTTCTTTTATACCAAATACAGCTGAGACATCGTTTTATGGTATGATTGGGGCAGTTCAAGATCACGTAAGAGATCTTTTAAAGAAAGAGTTGAATAAAGAAAAAAAACTCAATATCGACAAGCTAACTAAGATGTTAAACTTAAAACCAAGAATTGAAAAAATTGCTATAAAAGATGCAAAACTAAGAACATTTATTACTGAAGATAGTGACCGAGATGATCTCGTAGCTCATGTTTATGACATAACATACGGTGTTGTTAAAAATAGTGATAATCTTGTAATTATGGATGACAGTATTGTTAGGGGAACTACTTTACAGAAAAGTATATTGAGAATGCTAGATCGTTTGAAGCCTAAAAAAATTATTATTGTTTCTAGCGCTCCACAAATTAGGTATCCAGACTGTTATGGTATTGATATGGCTAAATTAGAAGAATTTATTGCATTTCGTGCCGCTTTGAAGCTTCATGAGGACTGCGGAACTAAAGAAACAATCGTGAAAGATGTGTATCAAAATTGTTTAAATAGTATAGAAAATGAAATAGAATCTCCTGTAAATTATGTTAAAGAGATATATAAACCATTTTCTGATAAAGAAATCTCATATAAGATTTCAGAAATGTTAAAAGCCAATAATATAAATGCGGAGATAGAGGTTATTTTCCAAACAATTGATGGGCTTAATAAAGCTTGCCCCAAAAATCATGGTGATTGGTATTTCTCAGGAGATTATCCAACACCTGGTGGTCGTAGGGTTGTGAACAAAGCTTTCGTGAATTTTGTAGAGAAAAAAAATAAAAGGGCTTACTAGGCTTCTCTTCTCCTGTAGAATATATTAAATTTAGGATATAGAATTATTTTACTTCATTGTACAAGCTTGTAACTTTTTCCCAGTTAATGACATTAAAAAATGCATTAATGTAATCTGGTCTTCTGTTTTGATAGTTTAAATAGTATGCATGTTCCCAGACATCAATTCCTAAAATAGGAGTCCCTGAGCAACTAATTCCAGGCATCAAAGGATTATCCTGATTAGCAGTTGAGCATACCTCAACAGAACCACCTTTATTTGCACAAAGCCAAGCCCAACCTGAGCCAAACTGGGTCGCAGCCACTTTGGAAAATTCTGTTTTAAAATTCTCGAATGTGCCAAATTCATTATCTATCGCATTTAATAAGACACCTTCAGGTAAACCGCCACCATTAGGAGACATTGTTTTCCAAAATAAACAATGATTATAGAAACCTCCACCGTTATTTCGTACTGCTTTGTTATTTAGATCTAACCCATTTAATATTTCTTCAATCGAGAGATCTGCAAGGGGCGTATCAGCAATAGCGTTGTTGAGATTATTGGTGTAACCATTATGATGCTTAGAATGATGGATTTCCATTGTCTTAGCATCAATGTGAGGTTCTAATTCATTGTAACCATATGATAAAGAGGGTAATTCAAAAGCCATGTTTTATTTTTTAAGA
>CENP01449888.1_pt1 | contig 17851 bp, 16 predicted proteins | sample 361281 | NCBI WGS metagenome assembly CENP01 (sample SAMEA2591122, study PRJEB7988) | marine metagenome | biome: marine biome (ENVO:00000447); feature: deep chlorophyll maximum layer (ENVO:xxxxxxxx); material: saline water (ENVO:00002010), including plankton (ENVO:xxxxxxxx) | depth 70 m | reverse complement strand
GATCCATTTAAATCTAAAATTCCTTGTAATGAAAGTGCAGTTTGCGCATTAATACTAAATATTGTAGCTGTTAATACTAGAATTGTAATTTTTTTCTTCATTATATAATTTTTTGTTTTACAATTTACGAATTATCTCTAAGTTTTTAAAATAAAAGTTGAAGAGCTAACTGAGTTGAAAAATTTTTATTTCCATCAAACTCAAATATATTAAAAGATCCCATTATTTTAAGCGAGTTATTTTTCATTGATTTACTTAAAATTAAACTGTTTTTATTCATGTCTGATAGAATTGATAAATTATTATCAAATTCTTGACAAATTTTAGAATATCTATATCCTAGTGTATATCCAGAACTATGAGTATAAAATAATTGAGATGAATATGCTCTTCCAAGAGATAAAAATCTTGAGATTTCTGTTGGAGACAACTCTTGGGATAAAGTTTGAGTGGTAAATAGATTTTCTAATCCATTTGCTGTAGATATAGAATATTCTCCAAGAAAACTAAATCCTTTAAATTTTGATACAATATCAAAATTTAATTCTCTATAGTCAGGTAATAAAATTTGACTCAAAAGATCGTAGAGAAAGAATTCTCCATGTCCTTCACCTACTCTATGACTTGCTCCGTCATTATAACTTCCTGCAGCTCCTATTAGTAATTTTAATTTTTCTTCGTAATTAAAATCATTTATTGTTTTTAACTCTCCTTCTTTAAATAATCCAATTGGATAAAAATCAATTCTTGCAGAATATTTTAGTCCTCCAAGATCTACATCTCTAGAATCATTACCAAAAGAATTTTTTCCATCACCAGATGTTATTTGAAAACCAGGTATTATAGCAAAATTTTGATTTCCAAGAAAGTAATGAACACTGAAACCAAATTCTCTTCCAGTTTCATTTAAAGAATCACTTAGCATACTTCTATCAACAAAAGGTAAATCTTGTTCATTTATTAACATTTCTCTGTTATTTCCAATATTTTTTGTTTGTCCAAAAGTTAATGTTAAATTTTCAATTGCTTTATAACTAATCCAAGCTTCAAGAAGGGGAGATTCAGAACTAAAATCAACTAAAAAATATGAACTGGTTTTATCATTAATAGAATTAACTCCAAATGATAAAAAATTTCGTTTAGAACCCATAAATAAGTCAGTATCTTGATTTTTATTACCAAAATCTGATAAAATATATGGTTGAATCATTCCACTAATATTAAAATTGTAGGAGTTATCATTGAGATTGAAATTAATCCCATTTGCTATTTCATAATTTGTGTTTTGAGCAATGGAAGTGCTAAAAATTAAAATAAAAAATACAATTGAATAGTTATTTAATTTTTTGTTTTTAAAATAATTTATTTTTTTCATAATATCTGTAAATTGGAATTATTTGATTTGGATTTGTTTTAATAATGCTAAAATAAACAAAACTGTTGAGTGCTTCTGGTTCAAGAACTTCTACGGCAAGATTTATTTTTTTTTGATCAGTGTAGATTATGTAATCTCCTTTATTGAATTGTTTTATTTCTGGATTTAAAATAGTATTTACAGTTTGAATATCAGCACCTTCATATTTAAAATCTTTTTTATCATATTTGATAACTTTAAATGACTCTACATTAAGCTCTTGAGATTTGGAAAGTGAATCAATTTTTAATCCTAGAATTTTTAATTTTTGGATTATTTTAAAATTGGTTTTTTTAATCAAATATGCAGTTGGTGATTTTCTAGATAGCTTAGGAGATGATTCAAGCGCATTCATAGTTTTTAAATTAATTTTGATCATATCCGTTGAGGCAACATCTATCATATCAATATCTTGAACTATATTTTTTGGAGAACTAACTACCACTACAGAATCTCCAATTACATTGTTTTGAAAGTCAAAAAATTCAAGTAGTTTATAATAATTATCATAAGAATCATTTACATATGACATGATAACAGTATATCCAGAGTTGATCCTCCTTTTAAATGAGGTTTTTCCTATTTGCTTTCCTCTAATTTCAATTAAAGATGCAATACAATTACTCAATGCATAAGAAGTAGCACTTGATCTAGAGTGAATAGATCCTTGTTTAAATTGAATTTCATTTTTGACTTTAGTTGAAGAGAAATAATCATGACTTCTGTAATTAAGTTCTTCAAGTTTTTTCTTTGCATTCTTGACAAATATATTTTCCGTCATATTTCTAATTTCTTTAGGAACATTTAAGTTACCTGAGTATAAGAACATTACATCATTTGGATTTGTAACACCAAAAGATCCAAAGTTTACAAAATCTCTTCTGTAAGAAGTATATTCGTGCATATCTAGCGCAACATGAGGGGAAAATTTAGAGAATGAAGCTTTCAAAAATAAACTTTCTTTAATTTCAAGTTTTGTTTGGTCTCTATTTAGATCCAAACCATTTGCAGCATATCTATCAAACTTTAAATATCCATCAATATTTGCCATTGGAATAATTTGAAAGTGAATATTTTCAAGTAAAAATAAATTATTAGTCATTAATTGATCAATAAAGTAAAGAACACATTCAGTACTTGCAGGTTCATCACCATGAAGTCCTCCTTGAATCCAAACTTTAATTTTTCTTTTTTTTGAATTATTAGAGATGTCTATTAATGGTACTTTCTTACCTTTTTGACTTTCTCCAATAAAGTTATATTTAAAAAAACTTGGATTACTTTTTTTATGTTTATCTAGAAAATTTATTAGATCCTCATAGTTTGTATACCCTCTTTTTTTTAGTATGCCAGGAGTTTTCATAACTATATCAGGATCTTGAAAATATTTTTGAGTAATTTTTTTGGATTGAGGAGATATTTGTGAAAAAACTACAATTGAATTAAAAAAAAATATACCAATAATATTTCTAATCATTTTAAAAAGAAAATGTAGTTATTAATCTATAGATCATTTCGTGGCCGGAACTTTGAGTTTGGTACCAAGGAGCAGATGGATCACCGGTGGCAACATTTGAATTTGCTCCTTCAGCTAAATCTACATAGGTAATAGAGCCTTGAATTTTCAAACTGTAATTATTATCAAGATACTTTGTAAAGCCCAAAGTATAGTAATTTGGTCTAGAATAAAATGTACCATTATTTAAAAATGAATATTCATCTGGTTTAAAGTGGGTATATCTTGCATCAATTGAAAACAAGTTTTTAAATATATAACCCATTTGAATGTTATATGCGCTTCCTAACATCATTTTGTTTAAAGGATAATTAAATTCACCTTCAGTTACAGTTGTAGATAATGTACCATTATTTCTAATGTAATAAGCAATATCACTTGGAATGTTAGCTTTAGTATTTAAATACTCTCCCAGCATAGAAAATCCTTTATATTTAAATAAAAAATCTACTCCATATTTTTGGTAATCTGGAAGACTTTCTTCTTGATCAGAATTTAAAAATACCATATCACCACCAACTCTACCTCTTCTGCTACTTATTCCATCATTGTAAGAATAATATCCTCCAAAAACTAATTTTGGAGAATTTTCTCTAACAATATCTGCTTGACGGAATTGTCCCATTCTTGTAAATAGTCCAAATGGAACAAAATCAATACGACCTCCATATTTCAAACCACCATAATTTCTTGCTAAACTCATAAATCCATCTCCACTAGAAACAATTAAATAAGGTCTAATATATTTTTGTGGGGCAACTTTAATTCGATGTTCTAAAAATAATCCAAACTCTCTTATTACAGCAAATGATGCTAGTCTACTTCTTTCAGTAAATTGAAGTGTATTACTTAACATAAACATAGATCTATGATCAGTTTGTGGGGCACGTTGACCAAAAGTAATTTTAAAATATTTAGTTGCTTTATAACTAACAAAAGCATCCATTAACATAGTTCCAATTGAACCTTCAACTTCAGGGCTACCTGTTAACTCTGTTTGAAGTCTAAAATGAATTTTTTCATTTGCGGTATTTCCAAACATTCTAACTCTAACTCTTCTCATTCTAACTCTGAATTGCGGCTTAGATATTTTTCTTGTCCAAAAGTCATCTCCTATTGTGTCAGAATATACTTTTAAATCAAAATAGGGTTGAATGTAACCTCTCATTGTAAATTTGGCACCATTGTCATTTGTAAAAGTTAAACCCTCTCCAGGGGAATAATTATTAACTATAAAATTTTGGGAGAAAATATTTACATTAAATATGTAAAAAATAAATATTAAAAGATTAAATTTTTTCACTCGAAAGTATTTTTAATTAATAGTTCACTGTTATTCATCATTAATTTCCCTTTACAAAAAATTTCAGTTAATTTGAAATTCTTGTTGAATATACAAATATCAGCATCATATCCCAATTCAATTTTTCCTTTATTTTTAAGTCCAAGATTTTTTGCTGGATTTTCTGTTACAAGTTTAATTGAATTTTCAATTGAAATTCCAGAGTCTATTAAATTTATAACTTCCTTGAATGTTTCAGAAATAGGAGCCTTTTTAACTCCAAGATAGTTGCCTTTTTCATCAATTTTATCTAAACCTGCATTTCCATCACTGCTGAAAGTCATGTTATCAATTGAAACGCCCTTTTCAAGTGCGTAAATTACAGATTTATGTGGAGAAGTATATTTTGAAACACCAGTACTTATATCGATAATTCCACCCATCTTAGCAAATTCAATTGCTTGAGTGAATAAATCAAAAGTTCTACCAACATGAGTAGGTGAAATATGTTTAATAGGAAAATCATAATCTTTAATAATTCTGAATAATTGATCCATTTTAGTTTTTAAGTTTCCAAGATGAACATGTAAAATTCCTTTTTTATTAGAAATCATACCTCCAACTCTTACTGCTTTTAAAAGTCTTAATAGTTCAATATCAGATGGGTAGGAAGATCTAATATCAGAAATAGCAATTTTACAACCTAAAATTTTATCATTAAATACCATGTCTTCTTCAAGAGAATTCATCAAGTATAAAGGATTTATTCCATAATATCCTGTAAACATATAAGCAGATATCCCCTCCATCTCTAAAGATTTAACTTTTGAATATAAAGATTTAATATTTTTAGTTGTTCCATCAGTGCCAAGTAAACCTACTACAGTTGTAATTCCTAATTTTATTAATTCTGTGACTTTAATTTCTGGGGTTATAGAAGAAAAACCTCTTTTACCTCCTGCACCAGTAATATGAATATGTTGGTCAATGAAACCAGGTGTCATAATTTTATCTTTCAAATCTAGTTGTTCAACTCCAGAAATTGGATCAATTTTATTTGATATCATCAATATTTTACCTCCTCCTATAAGAATGTCTTTTTTTCCTTTAAATTTTGGATTATATAATTCAACATTCTTAAGTATCATCATAGTAAAAAGTTTAAGATTAAAAGAAAAACAAAAGTAATAAAAATTGGAATAAAATTTCTCTTTGCAATATCTATTGGAGAAACTTCTGCAATTTCAGATACAGCAATTAAAACTCCAGATATAGGTGACAAGGTTCTTCCCATAGATGCTGAAAGATTCATGGGTAATATAAATAAACTGTTGGAAACATCAAATGAGTTTGAAATTTTAGAGGTTAAGGGAGAAAATGCGAAAAAAGATGCATTACCACTTCCCATAATTATAGATGCTGAAAAAATTAAAATTATCATGATAATTGCAATACCGATTGCTCCTAAACCAATATTTTGACTTAAATATAACAAAGCATCAATACTGCCTAAAGATTTCAATCCATCAGAAAATATTTTTGCTGATACAATCAGTGTAACAACAGACTTAAAAATATTTCCCATACCATTCCAAAAAACCTTTAGTGAATTTAATACCAGATTGATTTTTTTTAATCGAAAAAATTCAAAGACCATAGCAATAAATAAACTTATAATCATTGCTGTTGTTGTATCAAGAACAATTGGATTTTTAAAAAAATTAAATAATTCTGAAAATGAAATCAATAAAATTAGCGGTAATAGAGGAATTATTGAATATATTTTAGGTCGTTTAATTAAAGTCAGATTTTTAATTTGTTCTTTGTGAATTATTAAATTTTGTTTTGAATCAAAATATTTATTAGTAAAATAGAAGCTTACAGAGAGAATTAATGAAAGAGGAATTATAACAGGTATTTGTAGTTTAATAAAGTAATTAATTACAGAGAGATTGAGAATTTCAGAAGCTTTTGTCGTAATAACAGAAGCTGGCCCTACACCGAGAGATGTACATGCAGTTATTACAGATGCCGCAGATAATCTTGAAACACCAAGATTAGTTAATATTGGGAAAACTGATGCCATTAAAAGTAAACCTAAACCTGCTGCGGATGGAATACATATAAATAGAATTTGGCCAATTGGAATTAGTATTGCGCAAATTAAATGAGGTTTATTTTTAAAGATACTCAATGGTTTTATTGAAAGTTGAACAAGAGTTGAAGATGCCCCAATATGATCAATATATGAAACAAACCCTCCAATTGTCATAATCATTAATCCAATACCAGCATTAGTTTGAGAGAAAGATTCTTTTATCAATTTAAAAAAATCTAAAAATTTATTTCCTGAGGTAATTTTAGGTAATGGCGTTTCTAGGTTTAAAATGGAAGAAATAATTATCATTAATATTCCCAATGTCAAAAGAGTTGCATGGGGGTTAGCATTGTTAAGTAGTAGTCTAACAGCTAGTGAAATAAATATTAATGCAATTAATGGACCAAAAAAATTCATTAATTAGAAGCTAGATCCGTCAATTTTAGTACCAGGAGAAAATAATACATCAGTAATATCGTTATGTTGAATAAAATCACCAGTTAAATCTGGGTTTCTAGTATATGATTCATTTGGATTATTAGAGAGTGGTTCAATATCAAAAGTTAGAAGACTACTACCATTAGAGTCTTGAATTGTAAGTACATCTCCACTATTATTTAAATTTAGTTCCTGATTTGAACATACTTGAATTGTTGCTCCTCCAAAATCTCCAGAAAATGAGTTTATATCTCCACCCCCAAATAAAACAAATGCTTTACCTGGTAGTAGGACAGTATTAGCAGGAACAACATGAGCTGGAGTGTTAGAATCTAGTCCTTCAGAATCAAAAAACATGAATCCTGAAATATCATATGAATTCGAGGAATTATTGACTAATTCAACAAATTCGTCATCATCATGAACGTAGGCTCCATTTGCATTTGCATCTCCATCCAAAGCATTATTTGATGGATCATATAAAACCTCATTTATAACCAAAGGTAAATTTCCATCACAGTCTAAACCAAGTTCGGGATATTCACAAGAACCATCATCATTGTTAACATTTGGATTAAAATTACATGCATTTGGATCGGTACAACCTTCAGATTCATCGCAGTCTCCAATACCATCACCATCCGTATCAATTGAATTTCCTTGACAATCTTCACATTCTGATTCAAAAAAACAAGAATTATTGTCAGAATCAGCTGTAGGATTATAATTGCAGGCATTAGGGTCAGTGCAACCTAAATTAGCATTTATATCGTTAGTTTCGCAAGCATTAAATATCAAAATAATATTTATAACTATAATTAAAGTTATGAATAAGTTATTATTTTTGTCAAGAATCATTTTCTAGTATTTTAATTAATCGATCAAATATAATAATTAATTATTAGATTTAAATTTAAATTATTAAGATGAAAAATTTTTTATTTACAGCCGTACTTATACTTTTATCTATTTCTTGTGATAAAAATGATTTACCTGATGATACCCAAGCTAACCCTTCAATTACAGGTACTGGATCTTTTGAATTTTCATATGAAGAGATTATAGATAATAAATCAATTGATGTTTTTTATCATGTGCCTTCAAATTTATCGAATCAAACCCCAATTTTATTTGTCCTTCATGGTGGAAGTAGAAATGCAGGAGATTACAGAAACTCATTAATAAATAGTTCCAATGACCTAGGTTTTATTGTTATTGCTCCAAGATTTACTAGTCAAGATTTTTCTGGGGGGGATGGTTATAATTTATCAAACATATTTATTGACGGAGATAATCCATCACAAGCTACATTGAATTCAGAAAATGATTGGGTTATTTCAATTTTTGATCCATTGTTTGAATATGTTAAGGAAATTACTGATAATAAATCTTTGAAATATGATTTATATGGTAATTCAGCAGGTGGTCAACTTGCTCATCGTTTTTTGTTATTTAAAACTAATTCTAATGTAAACAGAGTAGTGGCATCAGCTCCAGGTTGGTTCACCGTTCCCGATGTAAATATAGATTTTCCCTATGGTCTTAACAAAGGTCCCTTCCAATATTCAAATATTTTATTAGAAGAAGTTTTTTTTAAAAAATTATATATTATTGTAGGTGAATATGATATTTATGATGATATTAGAGATACCCCAGAAGCAATGTTACAAGGAGAAACTCGTTTATCAAGGGCTCTTCATTTTTACAACAGATCTTTAGAAATTTCGGATCAAATAAATTCTCTTTTTAATTGGGAGTTTCACATTGTCCCCTCAGCAGGACATAATAATTCATTAACTGCTCCATTTGCAGCTAACTTGTTATACAATTAATTAAATGAAAAAAAAAATTGGCTTATTTCTTGGTCCACTATTATTTATTATAATTTTTTGTTTTGTAGAATTTAATGAACTTTCATTTAATGGTAGGGCAGTCCTAGCTTCAACTTTATGGATTACAACATGGTGGGTTACAGAGGCTATACCAATTCCAATTACTTCATTATTACCAATTGTTCTCTTTCCTCTTACTGGCGGATTGTCAATTGCAGAAACTGTTAAAGGTTACAGTCATCCTTTAATTTTTTTATTTATTGGAGGCTTCATTATTGCAATTGCTATCGAAAAATGCAATCTCCATAAAAGAATTGCTTTAAATATTATTTCAATAATTGGAGATACAAAAAGTAAAATAATTTTAGGTGTAATGATTTCATCTGCATTTCTTTCGATGTGGATTTCTAATACTGCCACAACAGTAATGATGCTTCCTATTGGTTTAGCAATAATTAACCATGTAAATGATAAGTCAAAAGATTTTAATATTGCTTTAATGCTTAGTATTGCATTTAGCGCATCAATTGGAGGTGTAGCAACTTTAATTGGAACCCCCCCAAATTTAGTTTTGGCAGCTAACATTCAAGAGAAATTTGGAAAAGAAATTGGATTTTTAGAATGGATGTATGTTGGATTACCTTTTTCCATAATTCTTCTTTTCATCTTATGGATATATATAACAAAAATAGCATTTAATTTCACCGATATAAAAAAAATAACTCCCAACAAATCTATAATTTTAGTTGAGTTAAAGAAACTTGGAAAAATGTCATTTAATGAAAAAGTAGTTTTTGTTCTATTTATCTCTACTATTTTATTGTGGTTAACAAGAAAATATTTACAAATTTATATTTCAGGATTAAATGATTCAATAATTGCATTAATTTCTGTTTTTGTTTTATTTACTTTTCCAATAAAAAAAAATAGAGTTAAATTAATAACATGGAATGATGCTTTAAAGTTACCCTGGGGGGTATTATTATTGTTTGGAGGTGGAATAACTTTAGCTAATGGATTTTCAATTTCAGGATTATCTAACTGGATAGGCAGTCAATTTTATTTGTTAAAAGAATTTAACTTAATATTAGTATTGATAATTATAATTACGTGTGTTAACTTTTTAACTGAAATTACATCTAACATGGCCACTACATCAGTTGTACTTCCAATTTTAATTCCACTTGCATTAGTATTGAATGTAAATCCTATCATTTTAATGACTGGTGCTACAATTTCAGCATCATGTGCTTACATGCTCCCAGTTGCAACTCCTCCAAATGCAATAGTTTTTGGATCAAATTTACTAAAGATAAGCGATATGATTAGGGTAGGATTTTGGATGAATATAGTTTCAATAGTTATAATAACTATAATAACATATTTTTTTGTACCTATTATTTTTTATGAGATTATTTAAAACTGGCAAATATTAAAATTAGTTATTGATTCACTGACTTTTATCAGATAACCATAACCTCTTTCTAAGTTGCCAATGCCATTAAAATCAAAATCTGGAAGATATACATTCCCAACTACATCTTTAACAATAATAATTTTGTCAGAAATAGAGGATAAAGCTAAACTTACATCTGTATCTGAAGAGCAATGAAATCCAATCATATTCCATCCATTTTGAATATTTATGGAAATATTACTACAATCTTCAGAAGGAATACTAATACATGATGAACAACATTGGCCTTCTTCTGTTATCCAATTTCCATCACATGGAACACCCATTTGTTCGGCACAATCTATCACAATAGCTGCAAAAAATCCATCAGAATTACAATACCCAGATTCACATGGATCATTGGGATTAGTCCAATCTCCTACATTAAAAATTTCAGTATTTGAAAAAAGAGACACACAAATTGGTGAAGAATTATTTTCTTCACAATCCCAGACTAAATTTGTTGATTCACCAAAAGAGTTAGTCCAGTTAGAGACCCCAGCATTTTGTGCTACACAACTGTTAGAATATGTTTCACCATTACAACCTAAAACAGGATCGTAAATCATTGGACATATTGGAAACTGATTAATCCAATCTTCATTTATACAACAATCATTAATAGTTGTTTGTGAAAGTAAGTTTGTACTCAAGAAATATATTATTAGAATTACTTTTTTCATTTGTTTGTTTTTTTAAATATAATATATTTTTTAAAATTTTTCAATTTGATTTTTTGTTAATCTCCCGTTGAGCCATTCGTGAGAAATATTTGAATTATATTTTTTATAGAAATTTATTGCAATTTCATTCCAATCAAGAACTTGCCAACACATTCCATTAAGATTTTGCTCTTTACAAACTTTTATTGTTTCTTCAAAAAGTTTTCTTCCAATACCAAATCTTCTGTATTTTTTTTTGACGATAAAATCTTCGAGAAATAGCATTTTACCTTTCCAGGTTGAATACCTCACAAAGTAAAAACTCATTCCTAAAATTTCATTATTTCTTTCAGCGACAATAAACCAATACCATTTTTTTTTACCAAAACCATCAACTAATAAGTCTTTTTCAGATATATCAACTTCTGAAATAGCTTTTTCATATGAAGCTAGTTCTTTAATTAATTCTAAGATTTTGGGAATATCTTTTTTTTTTCCCTTACGTATTTTAAATTTCAATTTTTGTATAGTTTTTAAACATAAAAAGTTATTCACAATATTTTCTTGATATCTATTTTTTTTTAGATTAAAAGATGTTAAATCGATTTGTATGTTTGCTTATCCAAAAAAAGTTATATTACATCATTCGGGGGATTGAAATAATATAATTCTAATTCTAAAAGCCACTTATATAGTGGCTTTCTCTTTTCTAGCTATTCATTGACATCAAAAATTCGGCATTATTATCTGTTCTTTCTAACCTATCTTTTAAAAATTCCATAGCTTCTAATGGAGTCATGTCAGAAAGGTGTTTTCTCATTATCCATACTCTCTGTAATACTTCTTTACCCATGAGTAAATCCTCTCTTCTTGTACTTGAGTTAACTATGTCAATTGCAGGATATATTCTTTTATTTGATATTTTTCTATCAAGCTGCATTTCCATGTTACCTGTACCTTTAAATTCTTCAAATATAACCTCATCCATTTTAGAGCCAGTATCTACTAATGCAGTAGCAATTATTGTTAGAGAGCCACCATTTTCGATATTTCTTGCAGCACCAAAAAATCTTTTTGGTTTGTGAAGAGCATTTGCATCTATTCCTCCTGATAAAACTTTACCTGAGGCAGGGGATACAGTATTATAAGCTCTAGCAAGTCGGGTTATAGAATCTAGTAAAATCACAACATCATGTCCTGATTCAACCATTCGTTTTGATTTTTCTAAAACTAAGTTTGCTACTTTAACATGTCTGTCAGCTGGCTCATCAAAAGTAGAAGAGACAACTTCAGCATTTACTGTTCTTGCCATATCAGTTACTTCTTCTGGTCTTTCATCAATCAATAAAACAATCATATATACCTCAGGATGATTTTTAGCAATTGAATTAGCAACTTCTTTCAATAAAACTGTTTTTCCAGTTTTTGGTTGAGCTACTATTAATCCTCTTTGACCCTTTCCAATAGGAGAAAACAGATCAATAACTCTGGATGAGGTACTAGCTTTATTGTTAGCTATATTAAATTTTTCATTCGGGAAAAGTGGAGTAAGGTGCTCGAAAGAAATTCTATCACGAACTAAATTTGGTTTACAACCATTAACTTTATCTACTTTTGTTAATGGAAAATATTTTTCGCCTTCTTTGGGAGGTCTAATTTCTCCGCTTACAGTATCTCCAGTTTTCAAACCATAAATTTTTATTTGAGAATGAGAAACATAAACATCATCTGGAGAGCTTAAATAATTATAGTCAGATGAACGAAGAAAACCATATCCGTCTGGCATTATCTCGAGAACTCCTTCATTAGTAACAATACCATCAAATTCTATGAATACTTTAGAGTTTTTTCTTTGTTGATTTGGTTTAAAGGAATTTTTACTATTAGTATTGTTTTCTGTTGGTATTTTTTTAATTTTTTTTGAATTTGAATCTTCTCCTTTAATAGAATTATTCTCATTAAAGTTAAATCTTTTTTGATCATCTTTCATGTAAGAATCATTTTTTTGATTAGTATGTTTCTTGTAATTTTTTTGATCTGAGTCTTTAAAATTGGAATTATTTTTTAAAGATAATTGTTTTGTTTTTTTCACTAAATTATTTTTTTCTTTTGGTTTTACGGCCTGTAAATCTAGAATTTGATAAATTAAATCTATCTTTTTTAAGGTTCTATATTTATTTACATTTAGTTTTTTTGCTATTTCTTGAAGTTCAGGAAGCAATTTAGTTTTTAATTCTAAAATATCATACATAATAAAGTTTTGTAGTTAATTTTTATAAAAGGATTTATAAATTAAATATAAGAGTTGTTTGAAGGAGCTTTTATTGAGAATAGTTAAACAAATTTATAAATAATATTGATATAAGCAAGATTTTTTGCTATAATCCAGAATAATTATTTTTAATCTGTAAAATGTTATTTAAAATATACAATTTTAAGATTTAATCATATTTTTCATAATATTCTAATTCTTTATCGTAAAATTTTTTTGCTTGATCAATAAGGTCTTTTGTGTATTTTTTTAGATTTTCGCCTTTGAAGTTCAAATTAATTTTATCAAAATTTTCTAACCAGTGAATATTTTCTGAATCAATATCTAATATAAATTTTGGAGATTGAGTGTGAATGATAAAAACAGAGTCTTCCATTGCACTATTGTCTCCAACTAAAAATTTTGGTATCATACTTATTAATATGTTATTTATAATTGTTATTTAAAATTCTATCTAAAAGTCCTTCTTTTAGTGAGAATTTAGAGTATTTTATATTATGAATTCCTATATTTTTCAAAATAAAATTTATAATTATTACTGACATAACTATCATTTCAGATCTCATAGGAATTAAGCCTTTAATTTTTTTTCTGTCAATTGACTTTGATTCAATTATCATTTTTTGAATTTGATTGTAACCTGAAATATCTAATTCAAAAAAACTTATACCTTTATTTAAGTTATTTTTTTCAATATTGTTATAATTTAACATTTTATGAAGTGATTCAAATGAACCTGAACAGCCGATTAAATCTGTAATTTCAAAATTCTGGGTTTGGACTATCAAATTATCTAATTCAGTTTTAAAAAATTTTTCAATGTTCATTATCTCATTTATACTAATTGGATCAGAGGGATTAAATTTTTCAAGTAATCTGGCACATCCAATTTGATAACTTTTTTTCCAAAAAATTTCTGTATCGTTTCCAATAATAAATTCAGTACTTCCGCCCCCTATATCTACTATTAGTATTGGTTGTTTTTTTAGATGAATCGCATTTTTTACACCAAAATAAATCAATTCAGCTTCTTTATCTCCTGAAATTATATCAATTTCTAAATGAAATTTTTTAAATATTTCATTTAGAAATTCTTGACCATTAGCAGCAGATCTAATTGCTGATGTACCAACTCCAACAACCCTATCTAGTTTGAAGTTTGTAATTTCTTTTTTAAATTTAGATAGTGCATCTAACCCTCTGGCATAAGCTTTTTTTGATATCACACCTTTACTTATTCCACCTTCACCAAGTTTTACAGGGATTTTTTTTTTGAAAATTATATCTAATTTATTCACACTTTTATTTGCAACTATTAAATTGAATGTATTTGTCCCTAAATCAATAATTCCAATTTTATTCATAATAAAGGACTATTGATTATTTGAACATTTCTTTAACCTTATCAAAAAAAGTCTTATTGGAAGCTTCAGGTTTAGGTTTAAAATTATCTTTTTTTCGAGAATTTTCAAAAAACTTTATTTCTTCTTTATCTAGACTTTGAGGAGTCCATACATTTACATGAATTAAAAGATCACCCTTAGAATATTCCTCTATGCTAGGCATTCCCTTTCCTTTTAGCCTTAATATTTTTCCTGATTGAATTCCTGGTGAAAGTTTTATTTTTACTTTCGAATTTAGAGTATCAATTTCAGGATTACAACCAAGTACTGCATCTGAAATACTAATAAATAAATCATAATGTAAATTATTACCATCTCTTTTTAAGTATTTATGAGCTGCTTCTTCAATTAATATAATTAAATCTCCAGATATTCCATTCATGGGAGCATAATTTCCTTTACCTGTTAGTGCTAATTGCATTCCATCCTCAACTCCAGCTGGTATCTTGAGTTCAACAGTTTCTTCTTTACTAACCATTCCATTTTTGTCTGCTCCACTGGGTTTTTTATCAATAATTTTACCCAGACCACCGCAAGCTGGACAAGTTGAAGATGTTTGCATTCTTCCTAATGGTGTATTGATTATCTGAACAATTTTACCACTACCATTACAATTTGAACAATTTCTATAAGTAACACCTTCGGCTACTACTAATCTTCGTACCTTTATTTTTTTACTCACTCCATTTGCAATTTCTTCTAGTGAAAGCTTTACTCTAACTCTCAAATTAGATCCTTTACGTCTCCCCTTTGAACTAGAACTTCCAAAACTTCCTCCAAATGCTGAGCCAAAGATATCTCCAAATTGACTAAATATGTCATCCATATTCATACCACCAAATCCACCTCCAAACCCTTGACCATTTAGACCATCATGACCAAATTGATCATATGTTGATCTCTTTTTTGGATTACTCAATACTTCATATGCCTCAGCAGCTTCTTTAAATTTTTGTTCAGCATTTTTATCATTAGGATTTTTATCAGGATGATATTTAATTGCTAATTTTCTATAAGCCTTTTTTAGTTCTTTATCATTTACATTTTTTGAAACCCCTAAAATTTCATAATAATCTCTCTTTGACATATTTGTTTTTATTTTCCAACGACAACTTTTGCATATCTGATAACTTTATCATTTAATAGATAGCCTTTTTCAGTTTCTTCAATTATTTTTCCTATTAATTTTTTATTCGGAGCATTAATTTGAGTTATTGCTTCATGAAAATCGGTATTAAAATCTTTATTTACTGAACTTTCCATTTCTTTTAAACCTTTTTGTTCAAAAATATTCTTCATTTTAGAGTAAATTAATTTAAGACCATTTTTTTCAGATTTTTCATGTTTTATAGCTCTGTCAAAATCATCTAATACAGTTAAAATACTTTCAAAAAATTCAATTCCTGCATTCTTATATAAATCAATTCTTTCTCTTGATGTCCTTTTTTTATAATTTTCAAATTCAGCAAATAATCTAAGGTGTTTATTCTTTAACTCCTCAATTTCCAGCTCTAAGTCATTTACTTTAGATTTTAATTTAGTTTGATTTGTATTTGGATTTTCTTTAGAATTCTTAGATACTTTATTTTCCTTATTTTTTACCATATTGTTTTTTTAAATTAATTCATCAAATTTGTTGCCAAAAATAAAATTATGACATATTGTCAATCTTTTAATCCTCTATAAGTTTTTTAATCGATGAATATAAGGCTGGTCCTTTTAAATTTTTACCAATAACAATACCATTTTCATTTATAAGAAAATTAGAAGGAATTGAATGGATGTCATACTTTTTTGAAATTTCTGAATTCCAACCTTTAAGATTACTACCATGATACTCCCAATACAAATTATCTTTTTTAATTGCTTTGATCCAATCTTCTTTTGGGTTTTGCTGTTTTGGTCTTCCATATCTGTCCTCAAGACCATCTAGAGAAATACTAATAACCTCAAAAGATGAGGCATCTTTAAATTTAGCATTTTTAAACATTTCGTATACTGCAACTATATTTGGGTTATCTTTTCTACATGGACCACACCAAGAAGCCCAGAAATCCAATAAAACTATTTTACCTTTAAAATCATTTAATTGAAATGTTTTATCTTTTAAATTAGTAAACGTAAAGTTTGGAGCTTTATCTCCAATTTTAATCTTACTTATGTATTGAAAATTTATCAGTGTAATAATCAATGTAATTAACAATAAAAATGTAAATAGTTTTTTCATTTTAGTTTATTCTTTTAATATTAGCTCCAATTTTAATTAGTCTTTCTTCAATTCTTTCATAGCCTCTGTCAATTTGTTCAATATTATGAATTACACTTTCACCATCAGCTGAAAGTGCAGCAATTAGGAGTGCTATTCCAGCTCTAATGTCAGGTGATGTCATAGTTGTAGATTTAAGCTTACTAACTTTATTTAAACCAATAACTGTGGCTCTATGTGGATCACAAAGTATTATTTTAGCTCCCATATCTATTAATTTGTCAGTAAAAAATAACCTACTCTCAAACATTTTTTGATGAATTAATACAGAACCTTTAGCTTGGGTTGCAATTACTAAAATTATACTTAACAAATCTGGGGTAAATCCAGGCCATGGAGAATCAGAGATTGTCATTATTGAACCATCAATAAAACTTTCAATTTCATAATTTTTTTGTGATGGAATAATAATATCATCATTCTCATAGATTATTTTAATTCCAATTTTTTCAAAAGTTCTAGGAATTAATCCCAAATTTTCAATAGACACATTTTTGATTTTAATTTCTGAATTTGTCATAGCAGCTAGTCCAATCCAAGAACCTATTTCAATCATGTCTGGAAGTATTCGGTGAGAGCATCCACTAAGTTTTTTGACTCCATCAATTTTAAGTAAGTTTGATCCAATTCCAGAAATTTTTCCTCCCATTACATTAATCATTTTACATAGTTGTTGAATATAAGGTTCACACGCAGCATTATATATTTGTGTAATTCCATTTGCTAAACAAGCACTCATGATTAAGTTTGCAGTCCCTGTTACCGAGGCTTCATCAAGTAAAATATCTTTTCCAATTAATTTTTTTGCATGTACATAATAAATTTTTTTATTATCATCATATTTAAAATTTGCACCAAGTTGTTCAATGCCTTTAAAGTGAATATCTAGTCTTCTTCTTCCAATTTTATCTCCTCCTGGTCTGGGCATTAAGGCAGAACCAAATCTAGATATTAGAGGGCCAATTATCATTACCGAACCTCTTAATTCTTTACATTTTTTGATAAAATCTCTAGTATTTAAATAACTAAGATCTAAATCATCTGCGGTAAATGAAAATGAATTTTTTTTTAATTTTTTTACTTTTACTCCTAATTTTACAAGAATCTCAATTAGTTTATTTATATCGATTATATCAGGTAAATTACTAATTTTGACTTCTTCTTTAGTTAATAATGTTGCGCATAAAACTTGTAAAGCTTCATTTTTGGCTC
>CENP01036680.1_pt1 | contig 17899 bp, 22 predicted proteins | sample 361281 | NCBI WGS metagenome assembly CENP01 (sample SAMEA2591122, study PRJEB7988) | marine metagenome | biome: marine biome (ENVO:00000447); feature: deep chlorophyll maximum layer (ENVO:xxxxxxxx); material: saline water (ENVO:00002010), including plankton (ENVO:xxxxxxxx) | depth 70 m | reverse complement strand
CATGACGTTTACTTTAAAATGGTTGACCCTAAAGCAGATGTTAGAAAGAGATTAATAGTAGCACGAGTACTATTAGTCGTGATTGGTGCTGCAGGTGCATATATTGCATCAATGCGTATCACTAGTATCTTAGGAGCAGTTGCTTGGGCGTTTGACTTTGCGATGTCGGGTCTATTCTTCCCACTTGTACTTGGAGTATGGTGGAAGAGAGCTACAAGAGAAGGGGCTATTGCAGGTATACTTGCAGGACTAGCATCTGGAACTATGTACTTAATCTGGGTTTATCCTAAATTTATGGGTAATGCGCCTTGGTTAGGTATCGATCACTTGAGATTTGGTATGATCGGAGCTCCAGTGTGTTTAATAGTTATGGTTGTTGTGAGTTTAATGACCAAAGCACCTGATGCTGCAACGCAAAGAATGGTTGAAGAAACTAGGATTCCTAGTGGAAGAACTATTCTTGGTAAACAGCACTAGTAAACTAAATTTAAAATTTATAAAGGGGCGGATTTATTCGCCCCTTTTTTTTTGTCTAATAAATGTTATTGTCTTAATATGTCTTTCTGGATACTAGCTCTTGATTATATGCTCGGCATAGTAATGTGGACTTTAATTGGCAGATCAGCAATGAATATTTTTCAAAGAGAGGATTCGGACTTCTTTTTTATGAAAGTCTTTGTTAAATCTACTAACCCTCTTTTAAGACTTTTTGATCCAATTACACCGGGTTTTCTTTTAAGACCAATGGTGCCTCTATATGTAGCTTGGTTTTTTTATCTTTTCCGGTTTTATTTAATGCCATACTTACTTGGATACTCAGTTATGGGAATGTTATCTTTTCCCTTGGAAAGTGATATATCTAAAGAACTTTATTCAATTTATTCTCAATGGGCAAAATAAAAATATCACCATCTATTCTATCTGCTAATTTTAGTAAATTAGGAGACGAGGTATTATCGCTCGAAAAAGCTGGTGCTGACTATATTCACATAGATGTTATGGACGGGCATTTTGTTCCTAACATAACTATAGGGCCGGAAGTGATTAAAAAAATTAGACCGCTTACTGAGAAAATATTTGATGTCCATTTAATGATTTCACCGGTAGACAAATATATAAAAGATTTTGCTAAAGCTGGTGCTGATATTATTACTTTTCATCCGGAAGCTACAAAAGATGTTGATAATACAATAAGCCTAATAAAAAAAGAAAATAAAAAAGTAGGGATATCATTAAAACCAAATTCAAAAATAGATCTGGTTGAAGATCACTTAGAAAAAATTGACCTTATTTTAATAATGAGTGTTGAACCTGGTTTTGGTGGTCAGAAGTTTATGCCAGAAGTTTTGGATAAAGTAAAAAAAATAAAAAAAATTATAACGGAAAAGAAATTAAACGTGGATATTGAAATTGATGGAGGAATTAACTTTGATAATAGTAAAACCGTTAAAGAAGCTGGAGTAAACATTCTTGTATCAGGATCTACGATTTTTAAAGAAAATAATGGTGATTTAAAGAAGAATATAGAATTACTTCGTACAAATTAAAATGCTAAATTTAAAAAGTGTTTATTATTACTTTTTAGCTATAAAAATCTCTTCATTAAAATTTCTTAAAAAAATTTACTTTAAAACTAATTTTTATAAAAGGTCTTTAGTTTCTTTAACACCAAGGCAATTTTATTTTTACCCAAATACATTTTTACTTTCTTCTATCACTAACAGTGAAAACTTTTCTTTTAACCTATCTGATATTGATCCTTATACTTTGTGGATTAAACAAAACTCAATAAGAGAAGAAGAGAGTCTTCATAACTTTCTTTGGCTCAATCTCATAAGCAGAAAAAATGATGCAGCTATTATACAAAAAATCATTACACAATGGATTTATAAAAATAGCTCTTATAAGAAAACAGTATGGAATAGTTCTATTACAAGCAAAAGAATTATTTCATGGATATTAAATGCTGAAATCATTTTAAATAGTACCAATAAAAATTTCAAAGAAATTTTTTTTCAATCGATTGTAATTCAGATTAATCACCTTAAGAAAAATTTTAAATTTGAGAATAGCGATTCTAAAAAGATAGAATTATTAACAGCTATTTTGCTTTCCGGATTAGTATTTAAAGAGTATTTTGATAACTTTAATTTTTCTCTTAAAGAACTAAAAAAGATTATAGAAAACTTCTTTGACAAAGATGGTTTTCCAAAAAATCGTAACCCGAATGATTTAATTAAATTTTCTAAATATTTAATTTTGATAAAAGAGTGCAGCAAAGATGCTCAGCAGTATGTTCCCGATTATTTGGAAGAAATAATAGATAAAAATTTAAGCTGCTTAATTACTATTAAAACTCCAATTAACCAAATGCCATTGTTTAACGGAGCTACAGAGATAAAAATGGATAAATATCTTAATTACATAGAGAGACTTAACTATAATTGCAAAAAAAATAAAAACCTAGTTGGACAAATTCAAATTCTTAAAAATCAAAAAAGCAGTGTTTTTTTCGATATTGGTGGACCTCCAAAAAAAAAATTTTCAGGAGCTTATCAATTAGGTCCTTTATCTTTCGAATATTTCTTTAACAATCAAAAAATAATTACTAATTGTGGTTATGGCAAACAAATCTCAAAAAAAGCAAAGCTGGTGAGTAGATTAACTTCGGCCCAGTCAACCTTATGTTTAAATGACACTTCTGTAACTAAATTAGAACGAAACAAAATAATAAATAGAACATTCGGTGCTTTTATAAAAAACAGTTTTAATGTTTTTGATATCAATTTTAATAACGATGATCTAAATCTAATTGCTTCTGCATCACATAATGCGTATGAAAAAAAATTTGGGTACATCCACAAAAGATTTTTGAGTATTTCAAAAAAAAGCAGTGAGTTAAAAGGATCAGATTTTTTAATAAAAAAAAGGAATATCTCATCAAATGTTAACTATCACATTAGATTTCATCTTTATCCAGGTATATACGCAACAGAAACTATTGGTGGGAATAGTATTTTAATACAAATAGATAAAAATAAATCTTTAATTTTTTCATCTCCAAATCAGAAAATTTCTTTAGAAAAAAGTATATTTTTAGGAAGAAATCAAATATTAAATAATTTTTGTATAACTATTAATGGTAATCTTTCTGATAAAAGTCAAACTATTGATTGGGAGATAAAAAAAAATAACTGATTATGTTAAGAAAAATAAAAAACGCATTAATATCTGTATCTGACAAAAATGATTTAAATCAAATTTTAAGAGTTCTAAAAAAGTATAATATTGAAATTATTAGTTCAGGCGGAACATACAAAACTATTAAAAAGCTTGGGTATAAATGTGAAGAAGTTTCCTCATATACTGGATTTAAAGAGATGCTTGATGGAAGAGTAAAAACTTTACATCCTAAAATCCATTCTGGAATTTTATTTAATAGATCTAATAAAAAACACAAGAAAGAAATGAAAAAGCAAAAATATCTTTCTATAGACTTAGTGGTCGTAAATTTTTATCCCTTTCAAAACAGTGTTTTAAACTCCAAAAATGAAAAAAATATAATTGAAAATATTGATATAGGCGGTCCAACAATGGTTAGAGCGGCAGCCAAAAACTATAAAGATGTACTTATAATTACTGAAAAAAATGACTATTCAAAATTAATCGATGAGCTAAAGAAATATAAAGGAAGTACCAGTCTTAAATTTAGAGAGCTTATGTCGAGCAAGGCTTTTGGTTTGACAGCGTATTATGACTCTACAATAGCTCATTGGTTTAATAATAAACTAAATATTAAATTTCCTAACAAAAAAACTATCTTTGGAAAAAAACTGGAACAATTAAGATATGGCGAAAATCCGCATCAGCAAAGCTCAATTTATGTAAATGATTTTAACGATAGTGAAATTGGTTTAAAAAAAATCAGTGGTAAAGATTTAAGCTATAATAACTATAATGACATTTTTTCAGGACTGGATATACTTTTATCGATAAAAAAGATCCCAACGACAGTTATAATAAAACATGCAAATCCTTGTGGGGTTTCCTCTAACAAATCACCAATAATTTCTTTTAATAACGCTTTGGCAAGTGACCCTTTAAGTGCTTTTGGGGGGATTGTTGCCTGCAATTTTAAAATAAATAAATCTATTGCTAATGAATTAAATAAAACATTTTTTGAAGTTATTCTTGCTAAAAGCTTTGATACAAAAGCTTTACGAATCTTAAAAAGAAAAAAAAATCTGAGAATTATAGATATATCTAATTTTAAAAATAGAAATAACTCTGCTGTAAAATTATTTAATGGTTCATTCTTATTACAAGATAAAGATAATATAATATTCAATAAAAAAGATTTAAAATTCGTTACAAAAAACAAACCATCGAAAAAAGAAATTAAAGAAATAGAATTTGCTTTCAATGTTTGTAAATTTATAAAGTCTAATGCAATAGTTTTAACTGACAACTTCTCAACTATCGGTATAGGAGCGGGGCAACCAAGTCGTTTGGATAGCTGTAAGATTGCAACACAAAAGGCTAAGCAATTTCAGCCTAAGAGATTAAAAAATGCAATAGCTGCATCTGATGCGTTTTTTCCTTTTGCCGATGGCATTAAAACTTTAATTAAATCTGGTGTAAAAATTATTGTTCAGCCTGGAGGATCAATTAGAGATAAAGAGGTAATTGAAGCAGCAAATAAAGCCAATATAAAAATGGTTTTAACAGGCACTAGACATTTTAATCATTAATTAATTTTATCTATTTTAGCTGCTAACACAAAGTCACTCTCTGCTAAACCTTTAATTGCATGAGTAAATATTTTTATTTTTGCATACCCCCATCCAAAAGAAATATCTGGGTGGTGTCCTTCTCTTTCTGCTATTTCACCAACTTTAGTAACAAAATTCTGACTTTCTAAAAAATTTTTAAACTTAAATTCTTTTTCAATAAAAAAACTTTCTACTTTATTTTTCTTAACATCCCATCCATCAACTTTTTTAAGATATTTATGAATTTCTGCGACATCAAATGGTGGTATGCCACCCTCGCATGGAACACATTTTTTATCAGCTAAATCAGACATCTTATTCCCTCTTTGGAGCGGGCAAAGGGACTTGAACCCTCGACCTTCTCGTTGGCAACGAGACGCTCTACCACTGAGCTATACCCGCATTTATTTAATGAGTAAATTTAGCCGCATAAAAAGAAGATTACAAGTGTTGTTATCTTATATTATAATTGAATTATGAAAGATGATTTTCCTAAGCAAATACCTGTTTTCCCTTTAAGTGGAGTAATATATTTTCCAAAAACAAATTTACCTCTAAATATTTTTGAAAGAAGATATCTGAATTTAGTTAATGATTGTATTAAAAAAGATAAATTAATGGGAATGGTTCAATCGAAGAAAAATGGTAATGAAGTTTATAAAATAGGATGTTTAGGCAAGATTAGTGACTTTCATAGGGGTGAGGACAATAGAGTTTTAATAAATTTAACTGGTGTCATTCGGTTTGAAATTAAAAAAGAAATTTTAAATAAAAAACTCTACAGAGAATTTGAAGTGTCGTATGAAAAGTTTAACCAAGATACTAAAAAAGACGATAGACTTGTTGAAAAACAGGAGATAAATTTACTTTTTGATAAGACAAAAAATTTATTTAAAAAGAGAGGATTAATATTAAATTGGAAGGAATTTGAAAAACTTGATCAGGTTCAACAAATCAATACCATATCTATGATTGCTCCTATCTCTAATGAAGAAAAACAAAAACTTTTGGAAGCAGTTAGTATTGGTAATAAAACTAAAACTTTATTAGAAATCCTTGAGTTTTATCTTTACAATAACGGTTCTGAAAAAATGACTATTCAATGATAATTAATTAGTTTTATTCATTGAGTCAAAAAAATCAGCATTATTTTTTGTATTTTTAAGCTTGGACATTAAAAACTCTATTCCGTCCATTGTTCCCATTGGACTTATTATTCTTCTTAATACATTTACTTTTGTTAAATCTTCTTTTTTAAATAAAAGCTCTTCTCTTCTTGTGCCCGAACGAGTAATATCTATAGCAGGATAAATTCTTTTGTCGGCAACCTTTCTGTCGAGAATCAACTCAGAATTTCCAGTTCCTTTGAACTCCTCAAATATCACTTCATCCATTCTGCTACCAGTATCGATTAAAGCTGTAGAGATAATCGTCAAAGAACCACCTTGTTCTATATTTCTTGCAGCTCCAAAAAATCTTTTTGGTCTTTGCAGAGCATTCGCGTCTACTCCTCCAGTTAAAACTTTACCTGAACTTGGCACAACAGCGTTGTAAGCTCTTCCAAGTCTCGTTATAGAGTCCAAAAGGATAATTACATCTTTTTTATGTTCGGTTAGTCTTTTTGCCTTTTCAATAACCATTTCAGCTACAGCAACGTGTCTTGAGGCTGGTTCATCGAAAGTTGAGCTAATTACTTCACCTTTAACTGAACGTTGCATATCAGTTACTTCTTCAGGACGTTCATCTATAAGTAAAACCATTAAATAACATTCGGGATGATTTCGAGCTATCGAATCTGCAATGTTTTGTAAAATAATTGTCTTACCTGCTTTTGGTGGAGAAATAATTAGAGACCTTTGTCCCTTTCCAATTGGACTAACTAGATCAATTAATCTTGCTGTTTGATCTGGTTTCTTTTCTGTTTCATTTTTTTCAATTTCCATTTTCAGCTGCTCTTTTGGATAGAGAGGTGTTAAGTTATCAAAAGCTATCTTATTTCTCCCTTTTTCTGGATTTTCAAAATTTATTTGATTTACTTTTAGTAACGCGAAATATCTCTCAGCATCTTTAGGAGCTCTTATTTCACCTTCAACTGAATCTCCGGTTCTAAGACCAAATCTTCTAATTTGACTTGGGCTTACATAAATATCGTCTGGACCTGGTAAATAATTTGATTCTATAGCTCTCAAAAAACCAAAGCCGTCCTGTAATACTTCTAGAACACCTGCTCCAGTTATTTGCTCGTTCTTTTCGGCAAGCTTTTTTAGTATAGCAAAAAGTATTTCTTGTTTTCGAAGTGTGCTAGGATTTTCAATACCTAGCTTTTCAGCTTCATTAATTAATTCACCTGGGGTTTTTTGCTTTAATTGTTGTAGATTCATATTGAGTGATTGTTAATAAAGGTAAGTGATTTAAATATAGGTGTTTTTATAAATTTTTCAACCCCTATAATGGTTTAAAAACTGCTAAGAAAATAACAATGATTAGTATTACTGTAGGGATTTCATTAATAATTCTATAAAATCTTGCAGAATAAGTATTCGTATTCAAAGAAAAACGCCTTAGACAAGCTAACAAAAAGAAGTGATAAAATGTTAAAATAATTACAAGAATTAATTTTATTTGTAGCCATAAATCAGCAAGACTTTGTATACCAATCGAGTGCAATAATAATAAACCAAAAATCCACGACAAAATCATAGCGGGGTTCATAATATAAAAGAAAAGTCTCTTTTCCATAATTTTGAATGTTTCTTTTTGTCCCTCATTATTTAAGGTCTCAGAATGATAAACAAATATTCTTGGCAAATATAACAAGCCTGCCATCCAAGAAATTATTGCAATAAGATGTAGGGCTTTAAAAGTTAAATACGCATTCATTTTATTAAGAGATATCTTTTTATTAAATGTTGAAATAAGTCTATGTGATCCTCATTATCATTTAAACAAGGAACTAAATCAAAGTTTTTACCCCCAGCGTCGATGAAACTTTCTTTACCCTGAATTAAAATTTCTTCTAAAGTTTCGACACAATCTGATGAGAATCCAGGGCAAATAACTAAGATATTTTTGGTTCCTTCTTTTGGTAAAGCTTCAAAGGTTTTGTCGGTATAGGGTTGCAACCATTCTTGTGGCCCAAACCTAGATTGAAAGGTAGTCTTAATTGGAATTTTATTATTAAATTGTTCTGTAATTAGTCTAGAAGTTTTTTGACAATAACATTGGTAGGGATCTCCTTTATCAAAGTATTTTTTTGGTATTCCATGATAAGATGCAATTATTAGATCTGGCTTCCAACTAATTTCTGATATCTTTTTATTTAGGCTGTTTACTAATGCCTTGATATAGAGCTGCTCCGACTCATAATGAGGTACGATTTGCAAACTAGGTTGCCACCTCATTTTCATTAAGCTTCTGTAAACTTCATCACAGACTGTAGCTGTAGTTGCGGCTGCGTATTGTGGGTATAAAGGTAAGACAATTATATTTTCACAGCCTGCATCTTTAAGTTTTTCAATTTTGCTTTTTATGCTTGGATCTCCATACCGCATTGCAAAATCTAATATTAATTTTTCTGACCCAATTCTATCAACTAGTTTTTTTGTTTGCATGATGGTGAAGTATCTAAGCGGTGACATGTTTTCTTTTGTCATCCAAATTTTTTTATAGGCTTTAGCTGTCTTTCCTGGCCTAAAAGTCAAAATGAAAAGATTTAGTATTATTTTCCAAATTATCGGATTTACTTCTATTACTCTTCTATCTGAAAGAAACTCTTTTAAATATTTTCTTATATCTAACCAGCTAGTTGAATTAGGAGTTCCTAGATTAACTAATAGTACTCCTGTTTTTCCATAATTTACTTTTGGGTGATCTGTTTTCATTTGTATGAGCTTACTCTTTCTATAACCTTTTTAAGCACGTCTGGGTTTGTTTCGGGAAGCAACCCATGACCAAGATTAAATATATAAGGTGAATTATTAAATATATTTAAATATTTATCAACTTCTGAAAATATTGTTTTTTCATCTTCTAATAAAACTTTTGGGCTCATTCCTCCTTGTAAGCACACATTTGTTAAATTGTCTCTTGCCCAAATAGGATCAATATCATAATCGATATTAAGTCCATTTGGTTTTACGATTTCTAAAAATTCTTTATATTTTTTTTTAATTCCTTTTGGGAAACAAATTACAGGAAGATTAATCTTTTTACAGTGCTCAACTAGTTTTTGATTAGGAATATAACAATATTCGCTTAAATTTTTTTCTGGTATTAAACCAGCCCACGAGTCAAAAATCTGGACAATATCGGCGCCTGCGTTAAATTGATTTTCAATGTGTAAAGTTAGGTATTCATTTAATTTTTCTAAAATAATTTTAAGATCAACGCTTTTATCATTTATAAAATTGAGATTTTTTTTTCCATTAAACATGTAGAATAATAATGTCCATGGAGATCCAACAAAGCATATAAGAGATTTTTCTTGGTTAAGCTTCTTTCTTGTTTTTGAAATTGCTTGATAAATAGGATTTAATTTTTTTGTGAAATTTTCTTTACTATTATTTAAAAAAATAGATAGATCAAATTTTGACAATTCTGGTCCCTCGTTTTTAATGAAATTTAAATTTTGACCTAATCCATAGGGCACCATTAAAATATCTGAGAAGATAATAGCAGCATCAAGATTGAACCTTTTTAGCGGTTGTAACGTGATCTCTGAAGATAATTCGCTATTAAGACATAATTCTACAAAATTTTGATTTTTACTTCTTATTTTACGAAATTCTGGCAGATATCGTCCTGCTTGTCTCATAAACCAAACAGGCAATGATGAACAGTCTTTATTAATTAAACATTTATTAAGTTTCTTCATTAATATAATAATATAATTATAAGAGTAGTATTAGTAATAGGTCATGTTTGTAAGAGATATAACTATTTATACATATTTTCTCACATTTTATTCCCATTAATATATCTTAAAATATAGTTTTTTTGCTTAATTTAAAAAAACATCACCATTTATCTAATGGTCTTAATAAAAATATTAACATCCAACAAGATGTTAAAAATGTGTTAATTAATGTTAATATTTTTTTTAAAGGAAAAATTAAAATGTATAAAACAGAATTATAACTTAAATATCAACATATTTATGTCCGAAAAATACAACGTATATTTAATTTCAGATTCAACCGGAGAGACATTAGACAGAATATTTTTGTCACTCAAATCTCAATTTGCAAACTTTAGTTATAATAAAAAAGAATTCGTGTTTGTTAGAACAGAACAACAAATTGATAAAATTGTCAAAGAGTGTGCTTCTTTAAACAATTCAATAATTCTTTACACTATCGTCGAGACTAAACTAGCAAAATATTTAGCAACCATAAGCTCTAACCAAAACATACCTTGCTTTGGGGTGCTAGGTAATTTAATTTTAACCTTTTCAAAGTTGCTTAACCAAAAAGCCTCTCACACGCCCAGCGCACAACATGTAATGGACGAAGATTATTATAAAAGAATTGAGGCTATACAATTTACAATGTCCCATGATGATGGAAAAAAAACTGAGGATGTAAATCTATCAGACATAGTTTTGCTTGGAGTGAGTAGAACTGGTAAAACTCCAACTTCTATCTATTTATCTAATAGGGGATATAAGACCATGAATATTCCACTCATACATAAACAAGAAATTCCAAGCGGATTAAAAAAAAAAGAATTATCAGCTTGCGTAGTAGGTTTATTTGCTGATGCTGAGCGACTATCAGACATTAGAAGAAATAGAGTCGCTATTATGAATGAAAAAAATCTACCCTCTTACACAAATTTAGAATCCATTAGGAAAGAGCTAGAAGAGTCGAAAGAATTGTTTAAAAAATATAATTGGCCAATGATAGACGTTACTCGTAAATCAATAGAAGAAACAGCGGCTTCTGTTTTAAAAATACATGATATTAAAAAAAATAAATGAAAATTATTCTAGCATCAAAAAGCGGAGTGAGAAAAGAGATCTTGGATAAAAACAATATCAAATGTGAAGTCATGCCTGCGAATATAGATGAAGACCAAGTTAAAGAATCTTTACAAAATGAGAAAGCAAGTCCAGAGTTAATTTCTAAGAATTTAGCAGAGCTAAAAGCTAACAAGATTAGCACAAAAGAACCCAACTCGTATGTAATTGGGGCTGACAGCGTAATAGATTTAAAGGGTAAATTAATTTCAAAGCCAAAAAATAGGGAAGAAGCACTAAACATTCTTCAAGATCTTAATGGGCAGGAGCATCAACTAATTAGTTCAGTTTGTATTTCAAAAAATGGGTCAATGATTTGGAATTACACTGATGCCTCAAAGTTAACAATGAAGGAGCTTAATTTAGAAGAAATTAAATCATATTTAAAAAGAATTAAAGACAAGGAACTATATGCTTACGGAGTTTATCAAATAGAAGCGGGAGGTAAAAATTTATTCTCCAAAATAGAAGGAGATGAAAATAGTATAATGGGTCTACCCATTCAAAAAATAAAAGACTATTTAAGTAGGATAAAATGAAAAAATTTTTAGTTATAGGAAATCCGATAGAGCACTCTTTGTCACCAAAGATACATAATTATTGGATGAAGTTACATAACATTAAGGCCATTTATGAAAAAGCCCTTCTTGCTAAAGACGAGCTAAAAGAAATTATAAATGAAGTGAAGTCTGGTAAAGTTGATGGATTAAATATTACATTGCCTTTCAAAAAAGTTATCATTCCTTTATTAGACGAACTTACTCCACTAGCTAACGAAACAAGATCTGTAAACACGGTATTCAGGAAAGATGGAAAAGTATTTGGGGAGAATACTGATGCCAATGGTTTTAAAAAGGCTCTTCAATATACAAATTTTAAAATTAAAAATAAATCAGCACTTATTCTTGGAGCCGGCGGTGTTGTAACTTCAATTATCTATGCATTAAAAAAATTAGGCGTTTCTAAGATTTTTGTAAGCAATAGAACAAAGAAATATGCTGAAGAAATTAAAAAAGTTTATTCAAATATAGAGGTAGTAGACTGGGGAATAACTAAAGACACAGATATTATTATAAACGCTACAAGTCTAGGTCTTAAAAAAACTGACGATATTGATATAGATTTGAAAAGTTTAGGTAAAAATAAATTATTTTATGATCTTATATATAATCCATCTAAGACAAACTTTCTTCAAAAAGCGGAGAAATCAGGAAATCAAATTGAAAATGGTAAAATGATGTTTGCTTATCAGGCGCAACTTTCTTTTAGTATATGGAATGGAGTTGAACCCAAGGTGGACGAGAAAGTGTTAAAAATTTTAAATGATTAATATTGGTATTACTGGAACCCTATCATCAGGAAAATCTACGGTTGCTAAACTTATCTCAGGAGGTAAATACTCTGTTTTTAGCGCTGATAAATCAGTAAAAAATTTATATACAAAAAAATACTTTATCAAAAAAATCCAAAAAAAATTTAATATTAAAAACGCAAAAGGGATTAAACAAAAAATAAAAAGTATTATCAAAAATGATAAAAAAAAATTAAAGGAATTAGAATTAGTCGTGCACCCTTTGGTAAGAAAAGAAATGAGGGTATTTTTAAAAAAAAAAGGAAAAATAAAAATCTTCGAAATACCACTTTTAATTGAGAACAAATTAAACAAATATTTTGATTTAATCGTAAATATTGCTGCAAAAAAAGAATTAAGATTAAGAAGATATTTAAGAAGAGGGGGAAACAAAAAGATATTCACAATTTTAGATAATAGACAGTTTAAAAATAAAAAAAAAATAAAAAACTGTGACTATGTAATTTATAATAATAAATCTTTTAAAAGTTTAAAAAAACAAGTTAATAAATTAAAAAAAAGACTATGAATGAAATTTTTCTAGATACAGAGACAACCGGCTTATCTTTGAAAGAAAATCATAGAATAGTTGAAATTGCATGTATTGAGACCAAAGATCTTGTTCCAACAAAAAATTTTTTTCACAAACTTATTAATCCTGGCAGAGATGTACCTGAAGAAGCTGTAAAAATTCATGGTTTTACAGGTAAGTTTTTAAAGGACAAGGATAAATTCGAAAAAATAGCAGATGAGTTGATTAACTTCATCGCAGGAAGAAAAATTATTATTCATAATGCTCCTTTTGACTTAGGATTTATTAATCACGAACTTAAACTAATCAAAAAAAATGAAATAAAAAAAGATAATGTTATTGATACTTTAGAGATAGCTAGAGGCAAATATCCTGGCGCATCAAATTCTCTGGATGGGCTTTGTAAAAGATTTAATATCGATTTATCAAGAAGAGTAAAACATAACGCTATTTTAGACTGCGAATTACTAAGAGAAGTATATATTAATTTGCTCGATGTTAAAGAGCCTAAACTATTTTTTAATGAAAAAGATGAAGGCAGTACTAATGAAGTAGAAAGAGATAATTCAAAGTATTGCAAAAAAATTATAAAGCCTAGCTCAGAAGAGCTGATAAAGCATAAAAATTTTCTTAAAAATGAATTAAAAAAAAATTTTTATTAATTTTGATTTTGAAGATAAAGTTTTTCAAAATCTACAATTCTGTCTATTTTAACGTCTTTAAAACCAGATTTTTCAAAAAGTGAAATAAATATTTCTCTAATATTAGGATAAATCTCTGAGGGCACTTTTACTAAAATAATATTTTCTAATTCTTTCTTATCATTAAGATTTATATCTAACTCAATTATAGTTGAATAAACGATCTTAACATCAATTTCATCAAAATTGCTTTTTGTTGGATTAAGAGAAAGAGTGGTTTCAACTTCAATCATTTTTTCTTTAAAACTTTTGCTCTTTATATCAATCTTTATTTTATAATTAGAAATATTCTTTGTTAGTAAGAAAAAGTCTTTTGGGTCAGCAATAGTAAATTTTAAATCCTTAATATATTTCCCTACTATTTTATAGCTCATCTTTTTCTTTTTTCTTTTCTATAATTTCTTTTTCTTCTATAATTTCACCATCGACAATGTCGTTGTGCTGATTTTTTGGCTGATAGTTTTTCAATAAATGATTTATAATCAGTTTTCTAGTAAAGGGAATTAGTAAAACAAAACCAATAAAGTCAGTCATAAATCCCGGTATAATTAAAAAAACAGAAGCTATTGCAATAGATGCTCCTGAGATAATTTCGTATATTGGAATTTTATTTTGATATAAATTGTAAAAGCCTGACTTAATAGTGTTCAGACCCTGAACTCTAGCGAAATAAAGACCTAATATCGCAGTTAAAAATATTAATAATATAGTATTGAGAGCACCTATTTGTGTGCCCACCTTAATCATAATCCATATTTCTAAAATAGGTAAGCCAATAATGGTAAGCAATAATGAGTTCATTTGTCTATTACAAAAATATATTATTCATGTATATTTATCAAACTATGAGTAATAATTTTGGATATATAGACATAATTTTATTAGCAATGATAGCAGGATTTATAATCTTAAGATTGAGAAATATCCTAGGTAGAAAAACTGGCCATGAAGACAAGGTATTTAGTGGGTTTAACGAGAGAAAATTTGAACAATTTAAAAAAGAAAATGTTCAAGAAGAAAAGTTCGAAGAGACAGGTTTAGAAGGAGAACAGAAAGAAAAGTTTTTAAAAGGAGCAGAAATAGCCTATGAGAGTATTATTACCGCATTTGCTAAAGGAGATAAGAAAAATTTAAAAAGTTTATTAACTTCTCAAATGTCATCAAACTTTGAGTCAGCTATCATTCAAAGAGAGAAAGAAAATATAAAATCAGAGCTTACTTTTGTAGGTTTTAAACAATCAAAATTAGAGAAATTTGAAAAAATTAAAAATGAATTTTATGCAACCGTTAAATTTGTATGCGAAATAATCTCTGTTAAAAGAGACAAAGAAAATAAAATTATCGAAGGTAATCCAGATAAAATTAAGACAGTCACAGATCACTGGAAATTCTCTAGAAATGTGTTTAGCAAAAAACCCAATTGGTACTTAGCTGAAATTGTCAGCAATAAGTGAAAAAAAAAGATATTTTATCTAAAACCAATCAAAAAGACTGGGAAGAATATATAAAAAACCCAAAAGATATTTTTGATAAGGATCGACAGGATGAAAAATCTTCAAATAAAGAAAGATATAAATTTGATTTCCATGGCTTTAACTTAGAAGAAGCAAATAAAAAAGTTAAAGAAATTATAAAGTTTTGCTTTGAAAAAAGGTATAAAGAAATATTAATTGTTACCGGCAAGGGAATTCATTCTAAAACTGAACAAAACGTATTTGAATCGGAAGATTTAAGTAAATTAAAGCATTCAATACCAGATTATATAAAGTCTACACCTGAGCTTTCTGGATTAGTACATAGTGTTGTATCGGCGGATAAAAAAGACGGTGGAGAAGGTGCTTTAATTATTAAGCTTAAAAAATTATAAAATAAATTTCGATAAATCAGTGTCTTTTACTAAATTACCTAGATTTTTTTCAACGTAAGACTTGTTTATAGTAATTTTTTCCCCTGGCTTATCAGAGGCATTAAAACTTATATCATCTAAAACTTTTTCAATTATAGTATGCAACCTTCTCGCTCCAATATTTTCTACAGACGTATTTATTTCTGCAGATAACTTAGCAAGCATATCAATACCATCCTCTGTAAAATCTAAGTCGACATTTTCTGTTTTAAGTAATGCTTTATATTGTTTAATTAAACTATTATCTGGTTCTTTTAGAATTCTTTTAAAGTCCTCTTCATTAAGAGCACTTAACTCAACCCTTATTGGTAATCTACCTTGAAGTTCAGGCAGCAAATCTGAGGGTTTTGCTAATTGAAAAGCACCTGATGCAATGAACAAAATATGATCTGTTTTGATTGGACCATGTTTTGTACTCACTGTTGTGCCTTCGATAAGTGGAAGCAAGTCTCTTTGAACTCCTTCTCTTGAGACATCTCCACCTGCTCTATCACCCCTAGCTGACACTTTATCTATTTCATCTAAGAAAACTATTCCATTTTCTTCAGTGTATTTTTTTGCCTCTTTTACTATTTTGTCTTCCTCAATCATTTTGTCTGACTCTTGAGCAACTAAGATTTCATGGGATTCTTTCACATTCATTTTTTTCTTTTTACCTTTTTTGTTGCCCATCGATTTTCCTAAAATTTCTCCAATATTAACCATACCTACATTGGCTCCTGGCATTCCTGGAATTTCAAAACTTTGCATGTTTGATGCACCTTGATTAACTTCAATTTCAATCTCATTATTATCCAAATCCCCGTTTCTAAGTCTTTTTCTGAAGCTTTCTCTAGTGGCAACGCTTGCTTTGTTTCCTACCAAAGCATCTAAAACTTTTTCCTCAGCTGCTAATTGCGCTTTAGCGTTTACCTCTTTTCTTTTTTTCTCTCTCTCCATGGCGATAGCTATCTCGATCAAATCTCTTATAATTTGTTCTACGTCCCTACCTACATAGCCAACCTCAGTAAATCTAGTTGCTTCAACTTTTATAAAAGGAGCCTCTGCTAACTTAGATAATCTTCTAGAAATCTCTGTTTTTCCCACGCCTGTTGGCCCGATCATTAAAATATTTTTAGGTAAAACTTCTTCTTTCATTTCATCAGTTAACGCTTGTCTTCTCCATCTATTTCTAAGGGCTACTGCTACTGCTTTTTTTGCTTCTTTTTGACCAATCACATACCTGTCTAACTCAGAGACAATTTCTCTAGGAGACAAAGCACTTACTTTTGAGTCAGTTTTCTTTTTACTGTCTTTTACTAAATTTAAGTTGGTAATTTTTTTACTTCCTGGCATTTTTAAATTTTTTCTACTGTTACGTTGTTATTTGTAAATACACAAATATCCGAAGCAACTTTTATTGATTTTCTAGCAACTTCCTCAGCACTTAAGTCAGTTTCCATTAATACTTTAGCGGCAGCTAATGCATAGTTTCCACCAGAACCGATTCCAATTATTCCATCTTCTGGTTCTAAAACATCACCGGTTCCAGAGATAATAAAGCTGGTTTCTTTATCAGCTACAGCCATCAAAGCCTCTAATCTTCTTAAGTATTTATCGCTTCTCCAATCTTTAGCAAGTTCTACCGCGGCCCTCGGTAGATTCCCTGCATGTTTTTCAAGTTTTGCTTCTAGTCTTTCAAATAAAGTTAATGCATCAGCAGTAGATCCAGCAAAACCTGCTATTACTCCCCTTTTGTCAATTTTTCTAACTTTCTTAGCCTTACTTTTTAGAACTGTATTTCCTAAACTAACTTGACCGTCCCCTGCTACGACAGTTTGTTTATTTTTTCTAAGTAATACAATGGTTGTTCCATGCCATTTTTCAGCTGTATTCATGATATTGTATGTGGAGATTAATTTTATTTCTTCAATAGATAATTTGGATTTATTGCTAAAATGACCATTTAATTATATATCTTTGATTATATTTTCTGATTTTTATGACAAGAAAAGCAAAAATTATAAGAAAAACTAAGGAAACTAATATTTCTGTAGCAGTTAATATTGATGGTAAAGGCAAATACAATATTAAAACTGGAATAGGCTTTCTTGATCACATGCTTGAGCAGTTATCAAAGCATTCCTTAATTGATATCGAAGTTAAAGCCAAAGGTGATACTCACATTGATCTTCACCACACTACTGAAGATACAGGTATCGCTATTGGAGAAGCTATCAAAAAAGCTGCAGGTAATAGAAAAGGTATAACAAGATATGCCTCAACTATGATACCAATGGATGAAACATTAAGCCGAGTTTCAATCGATGTATCTAATAGACCTTATTTAATTTGGAAAGTAGATTTAGCGGTTGAAAAGTTAGGCGAGATGGACACTGAGCTATTCAAGGAATGGTTTCAAGCATTTTCACAATCTGCAGGAGTTACTTTACACATAGAAAATATTTATGGTGATAACAGCCACCACAAAATAGAGTCATGCTTTAAAGGTTTAGCAAGATCTCTAAAAGATGCATTTGAAATAGATAAAAGAATAAAAAACTCTGTGCCATCTACAAAAGGCTCTTTATAAATAAATGAATGTCACAATCGTTGACTACCAATCGGGCAATATTAGCTCA
>CENP01233611.1_pt1 | contig 17928 bp, 12 predicted proteins | sample 361281 | NCBI WGS metagenome assembly CENP01 (sample SAMEA2591122, study PRJEB7988) | marine metagenome | biome: marine biome (ENVO:00000447); feature: deep chlorophyll maximum layer (ENVO:xxxxxxxx); material: saline water (ENVO:00002010), including plankton (ENVO:xxxxxxxx) | depth 70 m | reverse complement strand
GCTCCCTGGTGGCCTCCAGCTCCAAATAAGCGTCCATCTCGAATTCAAGATATAGCTGTCTGGGTACAACATGAAACAGGTGGTGATCTAGCAACTCTTGTAGCAGAAGTTAAAGAATTTGCTAAATTTATGAGAGTGCCAATAGGTTTTCACTGGTACGTATGGCACAAAATCCCCTTCGATAACGATTATCCACATTTTTTTCCTGCAAAAGATGGATTTGTCAAAGCTGTGCGTCAGTTAGAAGATGCAGGTGTCCGAGTTATGCCTTATATAAATGGCCGTTTGTGGGATGCTGACCTTGACGATTTTAAATCTGAAGGAATCAAAGCTGTCACTAAGAATGAAAGAGGAGAACCTTACATCGAGGATTACGGAAATGGTGTACGCAATGCAGTAATGAATCCTGTCACCCAAATCTGGCAGAATAAAATAAAGGATATTGTTTTAAAGCTGCAACAAAACTCTGGCACCTCAGGTGTCTATTTAGACCAAATCAGTGCAGCTTCTCCAAAACTATGCATGGATATAACCCATGGACATCCTCTTGGAGGAGGTTCTTGGTGGCTTGACCAAGGATATTACAAATTACTTTCAGCCATACGCGATGAAATGCCTGAAGGAGCTTTTCTAACTAGTGAGGCTATGGCCGAACCTTATAACCATTTATTGGATGGGCTTTTAAGCTGGAATTCTCAGTTCCAGAATCAAAAGCCAATCTACTCTGCCATATACGGGGGTCGGATATCAATCTTCGGGCGTAATAATCCTGTTGGTCCCAAAAAACACAAAGCCCTTATTATGCGAGCTGGTCAACAATTAGTTTTTGGGGAGCAAATAGGTTGGATTAGTCCAAAAATTCTTAAAGAGACAGAACCTGCCAAATTTTTAAGAAAAATGGCCCAAACTCGATACAAATTGATCGATTATTTTGTTGATGGTCAAATGTTGCCACCACCCATTGTGCGTGGAGATATTCCAAACATAACTGCAGATTGGGAGTGGGGGGAAAATGATCCATCAGATATTACCATATCTGCTTTGCAAAGAGGTGCTTGGCAGGCTAATGATGGGAAAATCATCAAGATTTTTGTAAATGTATCAGATGAAACCATTTATTTCAGCACTCCAAATGCCCATAAAACAGATGAAGATAAAATATCACTTCCTTCTTATAGTTTAAAATTAATCAGTATCAATTAGAGTATATAATGAAAGTACTTGTTTTTCATTTAAAATTTCTAATAAGTTTTATAGTTTTTTTATCACTTTTAAACTGTTATAATGACGAATATTCAGATGTTGCACAAACAGAAGACAATAGTTTAGTTTTAGAAAGTTTTATTCTTGAAAAGAAAAATAACCCACATCTGACAAAAGATATTGTATTTGATATTAAAAATGATGTAATTCAAGGGACACTTAAAACCTATTTCTACAATTCTATCCCTACTTTTTCTTCAAATGCAAAAACAGTAGAAATTAATGACTTAGAACAAGTTAGTTCAAGAAGTGAAGTTGATTTCAGAAAATTAATTACTTATAATTTAATCTCTGAATCTGGAAGTACAAGAAAATACAATGTGAATATTTCTTGGGATGATAAATTAGCTCACATTTATATTGATACAGAAGGAGGCACATCAATTATTTCCAAGGAGAAATATATATATACAAAACTGACAATTGATGGACAATCTAAATACGAAGATCGTACTATTGAACTTAGTGAAAAAGCAAGGATAAAAGGTAGGGGTAACTCTACGTGGTATTGGCCAAAAAAACCATATAAAATTAAATTGAAAAATAAAGAAACTCTCTTGTATGACAAAGATCCTCTTTCTAGGTTATTACCAGAAAAAGATTGGATTCTATTAGCTGATTATCAAGATGGTGTTCATTTATTAAATAATGTTGCATTTACAATAGGGCGAATGTTAGAAATGCCATTTACTAACACCATTATACCAGTTGAATTAACCTTAAATGGCAATTATCGTGGTTTATATGGTCTAACAGAACAGGTCGAGGTAAAAACTAATCGCATAAATATTGGTGAAAAAGGAATATTATTAGAATTTGACCAATATTTTGATGAAAAGTGGCAATTCAGATCTGCTAATTATAACTTGCCTGTAATGGTAAAAGATCCAGGACTAGACTCTAAGGATGAATTAGACCTAATTGAAAGTGAATGGAACAATTTTGAAGCATTAATAGCACATGAAGACTTTCCTAACAACAACTATCTAGATTATATAGAAGCTGAATCCATTGTAAAATATTTCATAGTAAATATGTTAACTTCAAATGAAGAGATTAATCATCCAAAAAGTACTTACATATATAAAGAAGATGGTGGTAAATATTCATTGGGACCAATATGGGATTTTGACTGGGCCTACGGTTATGAGGGTACAAGTCAACATTTTGTTAATCCTAATAATAATTTATTCTGGGCAAATGCAAAAAGTGGAACTACTTTCTTTAAGAGACTAATATTATCTGACCCTAAAATAAAATTATTAATTAAAGATTATTGGTCAGATTTTCTAACAAATCATAAAAACGATTTGATGTCGCATATAGATGATCAAACCTTTATTATTAAGGGGGCTAAAGCAAGAAACCAAGAAATATGGATTAGAAGTTTAGTAACTGATGAGTTTGTAATGAAACAGTGGATTGAAAATAGGATTGCATATATGAATAGCTTTATTAACAGTCTATAGTTCTAATATTAATTATTTAAAATAATTTGGGGTAAATTAGAATAATTAGAGCTTATTTGTTTGATATTACTTTCAATTTCTTCCATTTTCTTAAGATATTTATCAAATTCTTCCTTTAAACTTTTAATTCTTTCTTGTTGTGGAACAGTAGGTGGATTTGTTGTATTATCAATAGCTCTCATTAAAGTTTTTATTTCTTCTTTCAATCTAGGCCTTTGCCTGTAACCCATTGATGGCGGTGGTCTCATTAAATGATCATCTTTAAAATCATTGATCAAGTCATAAAGATTTTCAATTCCAGTAATATCATTACTAGATACAATTTTTAATTTTATAGTTAGTTGTTCAAGTTGGTTTTGAATGAATCCAATCTTTTCAATCAATTCATGAGTACTGTTTTGTAAATCACGCAATTCAACTAAAGCTTTAGATTTCAATTTATAATTTTCTAAAGGCATTTTTATTCTATAATCCCCACTAACTAAAATTTCTGAAGATTCAGTGAAATTTTTATAAGAGAGTCTAGCTGTGTATTTTCCAGGAGCAACTTTTGGTCTTATTTCTTCACTTAAACCCTCATAGGTTTTACCTGACTTTGATTTTTTATTTTCTAAATCATAATTTTTATTCAATTTTAAGGGGTTTGCAGAATCATAGCCTAGATCCCATACCAATCTATTAATACCTTTTTTTGGGCTTTTTTCACTAAGAGAAGTAACCAAATTATTTTGTGAATCTAAAATTTCAATCACTATTGGGCTATTTGGTATATGATTTAAATAGTAATTTATGTTTGTTCCATATTCTGGATTTTTTGCACTATAGGTCCTATCCCCAAGATTTTCTAATCTCCAATACATATTCCAAAGAACACCTTCTCTAACTGGAAAAAGGTGAACTAACTTATCAATTGCTTGATCTAACTCCTCTATAGGCCTTATATCGTCTAGAATGTATGCCCCTCTCCCATGCGTTCCAACAATTAGGTCGCGATCTCTTTTATGAATTCTTAAATCTCTAACTGAAACATTCGGAAGATCAATATTAATTTTTTCCCAATTTTTCCCTGTGTTCCAACTAGCATATATTCCGTGTTCCATTCCAGCAAATAGTAATTTTGGGTTATGTGGATCTTGACGTACTACTTTTACATAGTCATCTTGAGGAAGATTAGATGAAATTTTTTCCCATGATTTCCCAAAGTTTTTAGTCATAAAAATATAAGGTCTAAAATCGTCCATTCGGTGTTGATCTACTGTTAAGAAAGCAGTTCCAGCTTCATGTTCAGATGCATGTATCTTTGAAACCCAAGAAAATTCAGGTAATCCTTTAATACGATCTTTTAAATTTTGCCAATTAGAACCACCATCCATTGAAAGTTGTACATTCCCATCATCAGTTCCAGCCCAAATAACCCCCTTTTGAACTGGAGACTCCGCTATGTAGAGTATAGTGCAATGAAATTCTGCTGCAGTATTATCTTGATAAATAGTTCCGCCAGAGGAAATTTGCTTTGACTTATCGTTAGTTGTTAGGTCTGGGCTAATAACTTCCCATTTATTTCCTCGATCTTGAGATTTAAATATAACATTTCCTCCAACATAAACTGTCTCGGGATCATGTGGAGATATATGAATTGGAGAATCCCAGTTAAATCTGTATTTGTGCCTATCAATTGCATCTCCAGAGGATCCTACAATTTTAGGGTAGGGATGAATTGTTCTTACGTTACCATACCTACTGTCTACTAAAAATGGTACTCCTCCTTGCAGATTTGTATAAACTAAATATTCATTACCTGGAATAGGTTCAGCAAAGTAACCATCACCATATGCTAAACCCTTCCAATGGCGTTTTAAAATTCCCGCATTATATAGTGAGTTACTGGGTCCCACCCAAGTACCATTATCTTGAAGGCCTCCGTAAACATTATAAGGCTTTAGATTATCTACTTGAATTTGATAAAATTGTGAGAGTTCAATATTGTTTATTATTTCCCAGCTGTCACCTCCATCAAAAGATCTTTGAAATCCACCATCACTTCCGTTAAGAATATAATCGGGATTTTCAGGATCGATCCATAATGATTGATGGTCACCGTGTACTGAAGTAGCGATTCGCTCCCAAGTGTTTCCACTATCTTTCGATCTACTTAACCATCCAGATATAGAAAATAATATATTTGAATTTTTAGGGTCTACTCTTACATCACTATAATAAAAAGGCCTAAAGTTAATGTTGGGGTCGTCATTAACCATCTCCCAATTTTCTCCCTTATCCTCTGATCGAAAAACAGTTCCACCGCCTTGAAATTCTGTCATAAGGTATACAATATTTGGATCACTTTGAGCAATATAAATACCAGGTCTTGCCATATCAGTGTTTGGCAGGCCTTTCATTATTTTTTCCCAAGTTATACCCCCATCAGTGGTTTTGTATATAGCAGTATTTTTTCCACCATCATCAAAACGCCATGGCTTTCTTCTAAAAGTCCACATTCCAGCATACATTATTCTAGGGTTATCGTTTTCTATTGTAATGTCAGAACATCCAGTGTTTTCGTCTATATATAATATTTTATCCCAGGTTTTACCTCCATCAATTGTTTTAAAGACTCCTCTTTCTTTATTTGGTCCCCATTGTTTTCCAAGCGCACAAACGCAAGCTATATCTGGGTTATTAGGATGAACTACAATTCGTTTTATCCTTTCTGTTTTTTTTAAACCTAGGTTTTTCCAAGTTTTTCCACCATTTAAAGATCTGTATACTCCCCAACCATATCCAACACTATTTCTAGGATCTCCTTCACCTGTTCCAACCCAAATAACGTTACTATCTGAAGGTGATATAGTTAGGGCCCCAATTGAATAGGCCCTTTGATTTTCGAAAATAGGGGTAAAATTTATACCACCATCGGTAGTTTTGTGAATTCCACCATCAGCTCCACTAACATAAAAGATTGAGGGATTTCCTGGAACACCGTCAATGTCTGTAACTCGACCTCCCATATTTGCAGGTCCAATTGCTCTCCAGGAATAGCTTTCTAAAAGGTCAGCTTTTTGAGAAAAAGCTACATTGATTATCCCATGATAGAATAGTGAAATCAAGAGATAATAACTGAATTTATTAAAATTTATCATTATTAAAATTTAAGAGTTTAATTTAAGATAATTAAAAATTTCTTTGATTTTTAACTCATAAGCGCTCATTCGTTAATTTATTCTTTACTTTTAATATCCTACAGCTTGGCCATCTTTTCTGCTTTCAGATGCACCTCTATAGACTTTGTTTATTTCATCCCATAAAATTGCTTGGTATCCACCATAAACACCTCTAGCAGTTCCTATTTTATGCCCTCTATCCATCAAACCTCTAATTGTAGAATATGGAATTCCAGATTCAACTCTTATTAATCCAGTACTTGTTGTGTTTTTTCCAGTGGGACTAGCTCCTCCAGTGTGATCCCAACGTGGAGCATCACCTGCCTCTTGAAGATTCATTCCAAAATCAATTAAGTTCATTATAATCTGACTGTGACCCATTGGTTGAAAATCACCTCCCATAACCCCAAAACTAAGAAAAGGCTTTCCATCTTTGGTAACAAAGGCAGGTATAATAGTGTGAAATGGTCTTTTACCAGGTTCAAAACTGTTAGCCTGACCTTTTTTAAGACTAAATAATTCACCGCGATCTTGTAACATAAATCCTAATTTGGGAGGTGCCATTCCTGAACCCATACCACGATAATTACTCTGAATTAAAGAGACCATTGTTCCTTCATTATCTGCAACGGTCAAATAAATTGTTTCTCCTGCAGATATTTCTCCAGCTGAATAAGCCCCAGCACTTAAACCAATCAGTTCTCTTCTTGCATTTGCGTATTCATCGGAAAGTAATTCTTCAACAGGAACTTGGGCAAAGTCCATATCTGCATAGTATTTAGCTCGATCCTCAAAAGCTAGTTTTTTGGCTTCTGTAAAAAGATGTAAGTGTTCTGCACTTCCAAATTCAATATCAGAGAAGTTATATCCCTCTAAAATTTTGAGCATTTGAAGGGCAGCAATTCCCTGACCGTTTGGGGGTAATTCCCATACATCATAACCTCTATAATTAATAGATACTGGTTCTACCCATTCTGACTTGTGAGTAGATAAATCTTTTAGAGACAGAAATCCACCTTGCTCCTCAATAAATTTAGCTATAGTTTTAGCGATTTCTCCTTTGTAAAATGCATCTCTTCCTCCCTCAGCAATCTTTTTATAGGTGTTTGCGAGATATTTATTTTTAAATAATTCTCCTTCATTCGGTAATTTTCCTCCATTTTGATTTTTGTAGGTGTCTTTAATATTAGGGAAGCCTTTAGATTCGAAAAAGGGTATTGAACGATGCATATACCAAGAAATAAGTTCCGTCAAAGGAAAGCCCTTTTGAGCATAATCAATTGCAGGAGCAAGAATTTCAGAAATTGGCTTAGAACCAAATTTTTCATGAAGTTCAAACCAACCATCAACAGCCCCTGGAACACTTACAGGTAGTGGACCATGAGAAGGGATTTTTTCCATTCCTTGTTTCTCAAAATAGTTTATTGATAATTTTTTTGGGGATCGACCACTCGCATTTAATCCATAAAGTTTTTTAGTTTTCCCATGCCAGACGATAGCAAAAAGATCTCCTCCAATTCCACAACCAGTTGGTTCCATAAGTCCCAAAGCAGCATTTGCAGCAATTGCTGCATCTACAGCATTACCTCCCTTTTTTAGTATATCAAGTCCAATTTGAGATGCTAAAGGGTGACTAGTAGCAATAATTCCATTCTGAGCTAAGACTTCAGAACGAGTAGCAAAAGATTCACCAGTTATTCTGTCTTGTGCAATTGAATTATGAATAAAAAATAATAGGAAAGTAATAAAAGAAAATATAGTCTTCATGTTCGTTTTTTATGTAATCTACAATATTTAAGTAGATTTACCTTTCCAGATTTAACTATATCCTAAATATAAATCTCCAGCATGATATATATTCAGTAACTTCATTAATTACTAAAAATCAAAAAATGAAAAAAAAATTATTTCTGCTATTAATTATTTTTAACACTAATGTTTTTTCTCAAATCCAAAAGGTTGAACCCCCTTTTTGGTGGACAGGTATGAAATTATCTAATATTCAACTTTTGGTTTATGGTAATAATATTGGCAAACTCAAGCCAATTATAAATTCATCTTATATAAAACTGATATCAACCAATAAAGTAAAAAATAAAAATTATATGTTTCTGAATTTAGAAATAGACAAAGGAGCTCAACCAGGTTTTGTGGATGTAGAGTTTTACGATGGTGTAAATAAAGTTACTAAATACTCATATCAACTAAAAGAAAGAAATCAAAAATTAATAAATAAAAAAGGCTTTAATTCATCTGATGTTATGTATTTAATTACTCCAGACAGATTTGTGAATGGAGATCCAAATAATGATGAAATTGCAGAAATGAAAGAAAAGTTAGGAGATGGTGACTTTGATAGACATGGAGGAGATTTACAAGGAATTATTAATCATCTTGATTATATCGATGAGTTAGGATTCACCTGTATTTGGTTAAACCCAGCTTTAGAAAATGATATGAAAAAAAGTTCATACCATGGTTATTCAACAACTGATTATTATAAAACAGACCTCAGATTTGGTTCAAACGAAATGTTTAAAGAATTGAGCGAAAAAGCATCTGAAAAAGGTATTAAAATCATCATGGATATTATCCCAAATCATTGTGGAAGTGAACACTGGTTTTTTAAAGATCCTCCAACTGCTGATTGGTTTAATAATCAAAATAAATACAAAAATACAACTCACAATAGAGAGACTGTACAAGATATCCATGCTTCACAAATCGATAAAATTGAGCATGCTGATGGATGGTTTGTTGAGACAATGCCTGATTTAAATCAGAGAAATCCATTTGTGTCAAAATACTTTATTCAGAATGCAATATGGTGGATTGAGTATGCGAATTTATCAGGATTAAGAGTTGACACTTACCCCTATTCCGATAAAAATTTTATGAGTGAGTGGACTAAGACTATAATGGACGAATACCCCGAATTCAATATAGTTGGAGAGGAATGGTCACCAAATCCTGCCATAACATCTTATTGGCAAAAAGGTAAGGTGAACCACGACGGTTATGTCTCTTATCTAACAAGTTTAATGGACTTTCCACTTCAGATATCATTTTCAGAGTCTTTAAATGATGATTTTGGGTGGGGTAAGGGCTTTATAAAATCGTATAAAGCATTGGCAAATGATTTCCTGTATACGGATCCATATAATTTGGTTATTTTTCCTGACAATCATGATATTACTAGGTTTTATACTCAGGTAAATAATGATTTGGAGTTATTTAAAATGGGAATCGCTTATTATGCTACCATGAGAGGGATTCCGCAATTTTATTATGGAACTGAAATTTTAATGAACAGCAACAGAAATCCAGGAAATCATGGAGTAATTAGATCAAACTTTCCTGGTGGATTTTTAGGAGATAAGGTTAATGCTTTTACTGGCGAAGGTCTAAATAAAAATCAAATAGAAGTTTTGAACTTTTTTAAAAATCTTTTGAATTGGAGAAAAAATAATGATGTAATACATAATGGTAATTTAATTCAATTTGCACCTAAAGCTGGGGGAATAGAAGAAATATACAGTTATTATCGAAGCTATAATGGGAAAAAAGTTTGGGTGATTTTTAATAGGATTGATAAAATTCAAACTATAGAGCTAGATCATTATGGCGAGGCTTTTGATGGGTTTGAATCAGGATATGAAATTCTTAGTCAAAAGGAAATTAATTTAAATGATAAATTAGAAATAAATGGAAAATCAGTAATGATAATTGAATTAGGTGTATAAGTTTTAAATATAATTCTTGTAATTTTTTAACTAAAATAGTTGTCTTAAAATATCTTCAATTATAATAGCGTTTTTTGGTTCAGATTTATATGTGTAAAGTTTAGAAAATATTTCAGCACTATATTCTCTTTTAATAAGTTTTTGCTTCCAAAGAAATGTTTTCTCAAGTTTTATCCATTGTGAATCAGAATTCGAAATAATATGATGTCTGTGTGCTAATCTTACAAAAAAATAAATTAGTAATCTAAGGGAGCCTGTCCAATTAATTTTGACTTTAATCTTCTCTAATTCTCTACCTTTAAAAACTTCACAAAATGTTAATAGAGTAGTATTTTTATCTATCAGTTTATGTTTCTTAAATGTTTTGTAAATAAGTAATAAATCATCATTTATTTCATTTCCCTTAGCCATTGGTCTCCACAAAAATGACCGTTTATCAAAATCTGTTGTTTTCTTTAAAACTAAGGCACTGTTTTTTTTAGTCATTTAAAATATCTATATAAGTTTCAATTAATTTAAAAATAAATTGAATTTTTTGTTATTAAAACACAATTTATAAAATTATCGTAAATCAGTAAAAACGGCCAAAAATGACTAAAAAATGGCCAAAAATAACCAAAAATGACTCAAAATAGCCAAAAAATGATAAAAATTTGAATATTTTGATTTACAAAAATATCAGTTTTTATCCAAAAATTACATTTTAATCAATCCCAAAAACAATAACCCTTAAAATAAAGTAAATGTTATTGATTTGTCCTTTTTGTTCTGTACCTATCAAACCATCCGATTATTGCGTTAACCTTTGTTATCAAGTTGCTTGGTTTAGCTGCAATTCCATGGCTAGCTCCTGGAATACGTACTAACATTGATTCTACCTTGTTAAGTTTTAATCCAGCATAAAACTGTTCACTCTCCGCTATTGGAGTTCTATAATCATCCTCGCCTGTCAAGAGCATTGTTGGTGTTTTAACGTTTCCTACATATGAAATAGGAGATCTTTTCATGTAATGCTCTAAATTATCCCAAGGAAGGCCTGGGAACCAATACTTTGAATAAATATTTATATTATCTGCATATAAAACAAAACTATACCAGTTTATAACTGGTTTTGCAACTACAGCTGCCTTAAACCTGTTAGTTTTACCAATAATCCAAGCAGTTAAAACTCCTCCTCCACTTCCGCCCGTAACAAACAGATTTTGTTTATCTATATATCTTCGCTCCAAAATAAAATCTATACCTGACATTAAATCGTCATAATCTTGATTTGGATAATTATGATGAATTAAATTTGCAAATTCACTCCCATAACTAGTGCTTCCTCTCGGATTGACATAAAGTACAATATAGCCTTTACTTGCATACAATTGAACTTCAGCTGAAAATCTAAATCCATAATTTGAGAAAGGACCTCCATGAATTTCTAATATTAAGGGATATTTCTTAGAAGGATCAAAGTTTGGAGGCTTAACAAGCCATCCTTGAATTTGTCTACCATCAAAAGATGATCTAAACCAAATTTCTTCAACATTACCAAGTTTTTTATGATCAAATAAATCTTTATTTAACCTAGTTAGTCTCTTGAAATTTTTATCGTAACCTACTGCCAAATCTGATGGGTTATATACATTACCAAAAGTATATGCATACCTGTCATTTTTAGAAATACTATATGTACCCTCGCTATATGGCCTCCCTAACGACAAGCCTCCTAGTTGATCAACTATGTTTTTTACTTTTCCAGAAGTTGAAATATAAGCAAGCCTTGTCATTCCCATATCATCATATTGAAAATAGAGCCCTTTTCCATCTTCAGACCAATTTATATTACTAATATTTCTGTCAAAATTTTCCGATATGTTTCTGATATTTTTTCCTTCAGCTGACATTATATAAAGATTGTTCTGCTGATAGCCTAGATATTTTTCATCAAACCCTAGATAGGCAATTTCACTTTTATCATGGGAAAGCACAGGATTATAATCAGGTCCTAAACGAAAAGTCAGAGGCTTAATTTTTTCTGTAATTATATCTAAGGAATATATCTCAGAATTTCTAGGTTCCAAATCAGAGTCATCATGCAAGTTTGCTGAAAATATAATTTTATTTTTTGATAACCATTTTGGTGAAGCTGCATTATTGTCAAGAAAAGTGATTTGTCTTGGTGTACCGCCCTCCACAGGAAGGATGAAAATTTGCGAAAAACCAAGAGTTAAATATCCCTTTCCATCACTTCTATATTTAATGTCATTAATCTCTATAGCGGGATTATTCCATTTTGCTCCTTTAGGCTTTGGCGGCATTTGTATAAAACTATCATATGATTTCTCTACGAAAGAAGTAAAAACAAGATATTTATCATCCTCAGACCAGCTAACTTGACTAATTGAGTTTTGTAGATTAGTAAGTTTTTGTTTTGATTTTTGAGATAAAGTGAATAAGTAAAGTTGATTAGTTTCATCAGAATTTGATTTGAAAGTGAACTTATCTCCAGAATTAGACCATATTGGGTCAAAATCATTTTGATTACCAGTTGTGAGTGGGATATTATCTGTTCCATCAAAATTAATAATCCAAATATTTGAATAATTTTTATCTGTCATTATATCTTTAAAATTTCTTACGTAAAGAATTTTTTTTCCATCTGGAGAAATTTTGGGATCAGACACATATTCTAGATTAAAAATATCAATAGGTTTAAACTTATTGTTTGTTTGAGAATAAATTAAATTTGAGGAAATTATTAAAGAGATAAAAACAATAAAAGGTCTGAATATTATATTATCAAGCATGGCATCTAATTTGTTTATTTAAAGTTAAAAATTATATTTTTTATTTAAATAAAAAATATAATTGGTATGTAAACTAATCGATTTATATTCGAATAATTATTAATCATAAATCATTTATAATGAAAAAAATCTTATTTATTATTTGTGTTTTGTCCTTAAGTATATCTTTTTCTCAAAACACTTTTCGTTTATGGCATTTTAATGCCAAACCTGGAACTGAAACGGCTATTGGTAATCTGTTAACTAAGCATAATGAAAATGCTGAATTTAAATCTGGGGGAGTACAGATAGAGAGAATTTCATATGGAGACAATCAATGGACTCACCGCGTAGTTGCATTTGGAGAAGTTGGAAAAATAGGCAGAACCGATTTAAAGGACTTCCAACAAGATTTGTTTTTGGAGCAAATAGATAATTTTGTTGAGGACTGGGGCCCATCTTATGCCGGAAGATTTCTTAGTTATGTTGGAGGTCAACCTAAGGATTTTCCTTTTTTACAAATTTATGAAATTACACCTGACGACCCTAATGAATTCAAAAAAGCACATGATAAGTTTATCAGCAAGGCTTCTAATGTGATAGGTGACAGACCGGTAGCGTTTGGAACTTATGATATTGGTTCTCCAAATGAAGCCACACATTGGGTTGTTATTGGATCATCTGGTTTTAGTGATTTAATTGATCAGAAACAAAAATGGGAAGATAATTTCTCAAAAGAAGCTGAAGAGTGGGCTAAAACTAATGGAGGTGTAGAATTTAAATCAAATTTCTCCGTTCAAGTATTAGCAGCATTTGGTAGTCTTTAAATTATTATTTGTAATAAATAACTTCCCTCAAAACGGGGGGAGTTATAACTATCCTGTAAATAATTTATTGTTGCTGTTGAATTATTTGTTGATTCTTTTGAAAACTATTAATAGATAAAACTGGATTCACAGAAGAAATTTCAGGACTTATTTCATCAAAGTTAATTTTATTACTTTTTTTATTTCTAACTGTATCAAGGCGAACTTTCACTTTCATTTCTTGTTTCTCGTTCCCCTTAAAAACACCTTTGACAGGTGAGCAATCATTATAACTTCTCCCTACAGCTAACCGAATATGGTATTTATCAGTAAAACAATTATTAGTTGGGTCTAACCCGTACCACCCAAAGTTAGGGATGAAAACTTCTACCCATGCGTGAGTAGCGCCAGCACCAACCATCCCATCTTTGGCGAAAACATAACCACTCACATATCTGGCGGGAATCTTACATAACCGGCATAATTGAATTAAAATATTCGTGAAATCTTGACAAACACCAAATCCTAACTTCCATACTTCTTCTGGGGTTGAAAAAACATTTGTAATTCCTTTTTTATAAGTAAAATTTTGATGTGTATATTCACATAATTTTTTTGATATGACCAAAATAGTGTCATCATAATTTATTAGTTCTGATATTATTTTTTTAATTTTTCTTTTCTTAAAAAATGGCTGAATATTCAAAAAGGGCATGAAGCTGATATCTTTAGACATATTTTCCATTATCTGGTTCTGTGTTTTTATATTCAAATTATAATTAAGTTCTTGGCTCTCTTTAACAATGATTTCAGCTTCAGATGTAATTACCATTAAGTCATGTGGTGATACATAATTAAAAAAACCAACTCTATTATTAAATTCATCTAAATAAGAATAAATACTTGGGTCGCCAGTAACAGTTATCTTATGTGTAACTAGCTGTTGCTGCATATCGTTATATGGATACAGAAATATTCTGTTTGTGCTTTCTACAACAGGATTAGAATATTTATATAAGGTGGTGTGGTTTAAAAAATATTTTATCATTTTTAATAAGTTTGATAAAAGTAAGTTCTGTTGATATTAACTGATATTTGATTTAAAGCAATCTTGATTTCTTCTAAAAACTCATCGATTCCTTGACTTTTTATTGAGCTAATTGTAGTGTATTTTAATGAGTTTTTAAGTTTGCCTACAGTAAATATTAAATCTCTATTATTGATTTTATTAAATTCGTTAAGACGTTTAATATGAACTTGAAGTTTGTTAACACTGTAAATTATTGAACGAGGAAAACTTTCATTTACAACGATCATTTCTATTATATTTTCAATATTGAAAATTGATTTGAATGTTTTTAAATAAAGCTGATAGCCTCCAATAGAAATCAATAAATTCTTAAAAAAATAGCTCTCATATAAATTTTCCTCTTTTTGATTTAAATCGCTTATTCTGATGTTTACAAAATCCACACTTTGTACAACTCTTTCAAGATACTTTCCCAAATTCATAAAACAATATGCATTTCCTCTTTCTTGAGTAATATCAGCAACACTGTAATAAATATGATTAAACTGTAAAAGTTCGTTTACAATGGTAATAGGGTCATTCTTCTTGTATTTAACTGATATATTATCTTGTGATAGATGCAGATAAAATTTATTCACTGAAAGCCATAATTCTCTAGAAATATGTTCTTGAACACTCCTTGCATTTTCTCTAGCCTTGATAATCATATTAAGAACACTATTTGGGTTTGAATCATCAAAAAGCATATAAAGAATTATAGAAATTGAATCTTGATGGCTAGTAAACTCCCTCTCAGATTGTATTCCCAAATAAGTTTGCATGATTTTATTCCATGAAGAATAGTCCCCTGAATCTAAAGTTGAATTATAATTTGTTTTAATCAAATTAAGTAACCCATAGCTTCGCTCTATATACCTATCCATCCAAAATAAATTATTTGCAACACGGCTTAACATATAATTTTATTTTTTTATAATCCATGTATCCTTACTTCCTCCACCTTGAGAACTATTTACTACAAGCGAACCTTCCTGCATCGCAACTCTGGTAAGTCCACCTGGGCATACTTCAATTTTATTGGCTCCAAAAATTGCAAAAGGTCTTAAATCTAAACATCTTGGAGCTAATTTACCATTAATAATACAGGGGGCTGTTGAAAGATTTAAAATTGGTTGGGCTATGTAATTATTTGGGTTTTTTTTAACCTTTTTTAGATATTTATCTTTTTCTATCTCAGAGGCTTTGTTCCCCATTAACATATCGTATCCACCACTGCCATCAGTTTTCTTTATTACCATATTTTCAATATTATCTTGGACATACTTTCTTTGATCTTTATTTCCAATCTGGTAAGTTTCAATATTCTGAAGTATTGGATTTTCATTTAAATAATACTTAATCATTTTGGGCACATATGAATAAATTGCTTTATCATCAGCAATTCCAGTACCAGGAGAATTAACAATACATACTTTGCCTTGCCTAAAGGATTCCATTATTCCTGCTAAACCAAGTACACTTTCAGTATTAAAACTAAGTGGGTCTAAAAAGTCATCATCAATTCGCCTATATATGACATCAATCTTCTTAAGGCCACTAGCAGTTTTCATAAACACCTTGTGGTCATAAAGAACAAGATCACTGCCCTCTACAAGTTCCACACCCATTAACCTAGCAAGTGTAGCATGTTCATAATAGGCAGAATTATACAGACCCGGTGTTAAAAGAACAATTACAGGATTTTGTTTACTAACTAAAGTCTTTAACTGCCTGTACAAAACTTGAGGATAATTATCAACTGATAAAACTTTATGCTTTGGCATCAAATTAGGATATAAACGCCTAGTTATTTCCCTATTTTCTAACATATAACTTACCCCAGAAGGTGTTCTTAGGTTGTCTTCCAAAACAAAGAATTCACCATTATTCCCTCTTACTAAATCAACGCCTGATATATGAGTGTAAATATCTTTTGGAACTGATAAATTGATCATTTCGCGAATAAAATATTTATTGTTAACTATTAGTTGACCAGATATTATGTCATCTTTTACTATAAATTGTTGATGATAGATGTCTTTTAAAAAAAGGTTAAGTGCTTTGATCCTTTGTATAATACCCCTTTCAATAATCCTCCATTCATTGTGTTCAATAATTCTTGGTATAATATCAAATGGGAAGATTCTTTCTACACCCTTGTTATCATTATATATAGTGAATGTAATACCTTGATTTTTGAAAAATTGAGTAGAAAAGTCTCTCATTTGAATCAAATTTTCAAAATCCGTGTTCTCTAGATAGGACCCAAAGTCCCTATATACATTTCTTATGCTGCCTTTTGAGTCAAACATCTCATCCCAAGTATTAGGATACTGTTTGTATTTTTCTAATAAATCTTTCAAAAAAAAATTTATATTAAATTTAAAGGATTACAGATTTTATATATATAATTTATATTGAATAAGTTGTATTATTTAATATATCATAAATAAGACATCCCTTTGTTGTGAATAATAAAAATTAACAAGAAAGAAAATAGTTATTTATTAAAAGTTAATTCTAGTATTGAAATTAATGAGATTCCAAATGCTGCTCCAGATATAAAAAAATTCCATTTATCGTGCTTTACTTTTAGGATGCTGAGGAAAATAAATCCAATTAGGACTATAAAGAGAACAATTAATAGCTGACCGAGTTCAATACCGATATTAAATCCTAAAAGAGGAATTAAAATTTCCTCAGGTGACATTATAAGTGCCCTAAAATAATTAGAAAAATCCATTCCGTGAATAAAACCAAAAAATAATGCCATGAAATAGTTTCTACCCATATGGGAAAAGTTTTCTAATTGTTTATTAATAACATTTTGTAAAGATGTTATCAATATTGTTATCGGTATTAAAAGTTTTATAATGTGCGATGGTATAGAAAAATAATCTAAGGATACCAAAAATAGAGTAATACTATGTCCAATTGTGAAAGCTGTTATTAATATCAGAATATTACGCCATTGATTCATTTTATATACTGCGCAGAGAGCCACCAAAAAAAGAATATGATCATGAGCATTTAAATCAGCTATATGCTCAAAACCTAATTTTAAATAAAATTTAAAGGGATGCATATCAAAATTCTAAATGGTGAATAGATGTTTTTTTGTTTAGCATAATACTTCTAGATTCATCGTTTACATGAACATATATGATATTATTTTGATCATAAAATATATCTGTAAAAACAGCATTTTTAACTTCTAATAATTCCAATTTTAAGGGCTGGCTAAACTCAAAATAAATCCATAAAGCAGTGTTTTGACCATCACCACTTAATCTTTTTTGTTTGATTTTCAGAGGTATTGTAATTCCATTAGCTTTCACATAAAAAAATCTATTTACATAATTCAAAAGCATTTGATTAGCAATTTCAGACTCATTTGGCTGACAAAAAGCAAGTTTTTTACTATTAGGATCAAAAACTAAAGCTTCGTTAACGTCTGTCAGAAAAAGCTTTAGATTAATTGAAATTAATTTTGTACTAGACCTATATTCTATTTCACAAAGTGATAAGCGTAGCGGATGTGCAGACAAACTCTCAAAAAAAAGAGAAGCAACTGGAATCAATAACCACCTTGAAATCATCAGACTGTATATTGAATTATACTGATGTGTCTGTTTTTATTTGT
>CENP01076872.1_pt1 | contig 17938 bp, 17 predicted proteins | sample 361281 | NCBI WGS metagenome assembly CENP01 (sample SAMEA2591122, study PRJEB7988) | marine metagenome | biome: marine biome (ENVO:00000447); feature: deep chlorophyll maximum layer (ENVO:xxxxxxxx); material: saline water (ENVO:00002010), including plankton (ENVO:xxxxxxxx) | depth 70 m | reverse complement strand
AAAGAGCCTATTATTTATTGTTAATAGGCTCTTTTTCTATTAACATTGATATATGTTCAATAAAAAGTCAAAATTTGAATTAAAAAAAGATTTAGAGCAGGAAGCGTTTCAACGTTTTACATGCTCTTTTTATAGATATATCAATATTAAAAACCCTCAAAGTTTTCGCAATCATCTATATGAGAAATTTTCACATTTAAATATCTTAGGTAGGGTATATGTTGCCAATGAAGGTATTAATGCACAAATAAGCGTTCCTGAGCAGAATTGGGCTAGATTAAAAGATTACATTAATTCAGAAAACCTATTAAGGAAAGTAAAGCTAAAAAAAGCAATTCAAGAAGGAAGTTCTTTTATAAAATTAAAAATTTTAGTAAAGAATGAAATTGTAGCTTACGGTGCGCATCAAGATAGTTATGATATGAATCGAGTAGGCCAACATTTGTCTGCAAAAGAGTTCAATAAATCAATTAAGCAGGAAGGATCTATTGTCGTAGATATGCGTAATTATTATGAAAGTGAAGTTGGAAGATTTAAAAATGCAATTACTCCAGATATTCATCGATCTCAAGAATTATTACCAGAAGTAGCAGAATTAATATCTGATAGTAAGGATAAAAAAGTTCATTTGTATTGTACAGGTGGGATTCGTTGTGAAAAAGCAAGCGCCTATTTGATAAAAAAAGGATTCAAAGACGTCTATCAGTTAGATGGTGGAATTATCCAATATGCTCATGATGTTAAAAAAGAAAATATTCCATCAGAATTTATCGGAAAGAATTTTGTTTTTGATGACAGGTTAGGTGAAAAAATTACTGATGATATCATTGGAAAATGTCATCAATGCCAAAAATCATGTGATCAACATGTTAACTGTAACAATGATGCTTGTCATATTTTATTTGTTCAGTGTGAAAATTGCTCAACAAAGTACGATAGGTGTTGCTCAGTCAACTGCAGGGACTTTAATGCGCTAGATGTTGAAGAACAAAGAAAACTAAGAAAAGATATAGATAAAAAAGTTTCTAGTGCTAAATTATCCACGAAATTTAGACCAAAACTATATAAACTATTTAACTATTGGAAAAAAAGACATGTCACTAATGAACAAAATTAAAGAAATAGTAAGTAACCCAATTTCTGTCAGCTATAAAGAGAAAAAAGACTATAGTAAATTGGATATGATAGTTCTTAATCCTATTTTTCTCTTTCTATTTGTTATCTTTATTACCTGGTCAGCTTGGGATGTTTCAAGACCTCAAACTTCTTCACCTGCAGACGCAGCGCTAAGCAATGCAATGATGTATTTTGAGAGAGGAGATTTTGATAATGCAATTCTTCAATTAGAATCAGTAGTTGAAGATCATAGTAGAACATCGGCTGCAATACATGCTAAATTTTATATAGGTAGAACAGCTTTTATAAATGGAAATAATGATAAAGCTATGGTTTTGTTATCTGAATCTGCTTCAAAATTAAAATATCCTACATTAAAAACTGAAGCATATATAATGTTAGGTCAACTCGATTCCGATACAGAAAAAGCTATGAAGCTCTTTGATAAAGCTGCTAAGAATGCTTTATCAGAAAATGAAATAACATATATCTCAATTTTAAAAGCAAAGCGTTTAGTATCGGATAATAATAAAGCAAAAGCTGTAGAAATTTTAAATAGCTTAGATGTAGAAAATAGTCAATATAAAGAGTTATTTGAAGAAGTGTACGGAACCGCTTTAACTTTAAACTAAGTTTCTTGTTTAAACGGTTTTTAATAAATATATTTACGCTGTATTTGAATGGGCCACGGCCCATTTTTGTTATAATAAAAAAACTATATGATTTGAAAGGTTACTATGGTAAACAGAGATTTAATTGAAATTTTTATTGAATTAGCGAGAGAAAAGAACATTGAACGTTCTGAATTGGGAACAATTATTGAGCAACTTTTTTTATTCATTATTGATAAAGAAAAAGGTGAATCTGATAATTGTAGTGTAATTGTAAATCTAGATAAAGGTGAGATAGAAATTTATGTAGAGAAAACTATTGTTGAAGAAGTTGACGATGACCACTTTGACATTACTTTAGAACGAGCTCTTGAGCTAGAACCTGAACTTGTAGATTTAAAGTTAGGCGACACTTTCGTTGAGGTAGTTGATCCTGCAAATTTTGGTAGAAGATTGATTGCCAATGCGAGACAATTTTTAAACAAAAGAACTCGCGAAGTTCAACAACAGTATATTTACGAAGACTATGTACAAAGAATTGGTGAAGTTATTATTGGTACTGTTCATCAAGTACATAGAGAAAATACTTTTGTAAATATAGAGCAAACTGAGTTAAGAATGCCAAGAAATGAGCAAATTTTTTCAGAGAGATTTAGAAGAGGAGATACAATAAGAGGACTTGTAAAAGCTGTTGAAGTTACCCCTAAAGGTCCAGATATATTAATATCTAGAAGTGACGATTTATTTCTTTATAAACTGTTTGAAATGGAAGTTCCTGAAATTGAAGATGGTATCATTGAAATTAAAGGAATTGCTAGAAAACCTGGAGAAAGAAGTAAGATAATTGTTCATTCTATTGATAAAAGAATTGATGCCGTAGGCGCCTGTGTTGGTATGAGAGGAAGTCGAATTCAATCTGTTGTTAGAGAGTTAAACAATGAAAAAATTGATATTGTTAACTACACAGAGCGATCTGAAGTATTTATTACTAGGGCTTTATCACCAGCTAAACCTATCGATTTATATATTGATGATGATAGAAAATACTGTGTAGCAATTTTTGATGAAGGTGGTTTAGAAAATGCTGTTGGTAGAAGTGGTGTAAATATTAATCTAGCTTCTAAATTAACAGGCTATACAATTGATGCATATACTAAAGAAGAATATGATGAAGTGCTAATTAATCAGAAAACAAATCTTGATACTTTTAAGGATATCAAGAAAGGAGTTCTAAAAAAATTAGCTGGTGCTGATATTGTAAGTGTTGCTGACTATCTAGCAACAAAGAAATATGTACTTGTTGATGAGTTAGATTTAACAGGAGATGACATTAATTCTATTAGCGCATCTGTGAATGCTTTTATTAGTAGAAATGATGAACCAGAAGAAGCTCCTGTTGAAGAGACTGTAGTAGAAGAAACTACTAATGAGACACCAGTTGAAGAAGCTGCTACTGAAGAAGTCGTAGTTGAAGAAGCTCCTGTTGAAGAGGCTGTTTTAGAAGAAACTACTAATGAGACACCAGCTGAAGAAGCTGCTACTGAAGAAGTTGTAGTAGAAGAAGTTACTTCTGAAGCACCAGTTGAAGAGGACAAATAATACATGACTGATTCTATTAGAATTTTTCAGCTCGCTAAAGAGTTGAATATATCTCATAATGACATTGTTGACTTTCTAAAGTCAAAAGGAATATCTGTTACAAGTCATATGTCACCAATCGATGGTAAAACTCAGCAAGTTGTATATACTGAATTTGCTAAGGATAGACAATCTGCAGAAAGAGATAGAAAAGAACAGGTAAGAAAAGAAATACATGACTCTAAGGTAGTTATGGAGACAAAATCTGTTAAAAAATTCAAAATCATGTCAGTGCAAGATCAAAGGCAGCAAGATAAAGTAAAGAAAGCAAAAATAAAAGAGCAGGAACAAGAATCAAAAACTTCAAGTCCAAAAGCAGAAAAAACAATTGAAGTAAAGAAGCCAAAGAAAAAACTAAGAAAAATTACTTTAAGAGATTCTTCGACACCTCAAGATAAAAAAGAGAATAAGAAGGACAAAGAAGCAATTAAAAAAGACACTTCAGCGGTCAAAAGGTTAAAAAAGACCTTAGCATCAATGGATTCAAGTCCAAAAAAGAAATCTTATAAAAAAGCAAAGAAAGATATTGATGTTGATGATGGTAGTCCTAGATCTATCGAATTAGCAGAATATGCTAGTATTGACGAAATAGCAAAAGTTTTAGATGTAAGCACAAGTGAAGTTATTGGAAAATGCTTACAAATGGGTGTCTTAGCTACCGTTAATCAGCGGTTAGAATGGGATATTATTGAGCTGATAGCAGGAGAGTATGACGTTAGCTTAAGCAAATATGAAGAAGTAGTTGATGACTTGTTCGTTATGGCACATACTGACGAAGAATTAGTAGATGCAACTAATCGTGCACCGGTTGTAACGATTATGGGTCATGTTGATCACGGTAAAACATCTATTCTTGATTATATAAGAGAAACAAAAGTAGCAGCAGGTGAATCAGGAGGGATAACTCAGCGAGTTGGAGCTTATCAAGTCGATCATAATGGTAATAAAATTACATTTTTAGATACTCCTGGACATGAAGCTTTTACAGCTATGAGAGCTAGAGGGGCACAATCTACCGATATTGTAATCCTTGTTGTTGCTGCAGATGATAGTGTTATGCCACAAACTTTAGAGGCAATTAATCATTCCAAAGCAGCAGAAGTACCAATTGTCGTAGCTATAAATAAGATTGACAAACCTGGCTCAAATCCAGATACCGTTAAAAGAGAGTTATCTGAAAAAGATGTTCTGGTAGAAGACTGGGGTGGTAAAATTCAATCTGTAAACACTTCAGCTATAACAGGTGAAGGTATAGACGCATTAATGGAAGCAATTCTGCTAGAGGCAGAAGTATTAGATCTCAAAGCTAATGCTAAGATTGAATGTAAAGGAACAGTTATTGATTCTAAATTAGATAAAGGCTTAGGAGCTATAGCTACAGTTCTAATTCAAAAAGGTACCTTAAAAATAGGAACACCATTTATTTGCAATAATTATCCTGGAAAAGTTCGTGCAATTATGAACGAAAGAGGTGAGCGTATAAAGACAGCTGGCCCATCAGATGCAGTACAGATTCTTGGTTTTGACCAAGTACCACAATCAGGAGATATTTTTGCAGAAGTAACCAATGAATCAGACTTGAAAAAAATAGCAAATGAAAGACAACGAATTAAAAGAGAAATTGACCTTCAGATGGTTCAAAAAACTTCATTAGATAGTATTTCTGCTCAAATAAAAGAGGGAGATGTTAATAATCTGAATATTATTATTAAAGCTGATTCCGATGGATCAATCGAGGCACTTATACAAAGTTTAGAAAAAATTAATAATGAAGAAGTTGGAGTTGATATTGTACATAGGGGTGTAGGTAATGTAACTGAGTCTGACGTATTGTTAGCTCAGGCATCTAAAGCTGTTGTAATAGGTTTTGGAGTGCAAGTTCCTTCAAATACGAGATTATTAGCAAATCAAAGTAATGTTGAAATTAGAGCTTACAATATCATTTATCAGGTTGTTGAAGATGTGAAGCTAGCTGTTGAAGGCTTACTAAGACCTGACCTTGTAGAAGAAATACTCGGCGAAGCAGTTGTTAAGGAGTCATTTAAGATTCCAAAAATTGGTTTTATTGCTGGATCCCAGGTTGAAAGTGGAAAGATTACTAGAGATTGTTTCACAAGGCTTATTAGGGAAGATGAAGAATTAGTATCAAAAGGAAAGATAGTATCTTTAAAACGATTTAAAGATGACGTAAATAGTGTTGATTCCGGCCTAGAGTGCGGTATTGCAATTGAGGGTGTTAAAAAATACTTTCCAGGAGATAAAATCGTGGCATATAAAATAAATGAGATTAAAAGAAAACTATCGTAACGTTGAATACTAAACCATTTTCAAGATCAGAGCGCGTTGAACAGCAAGTTTTAAAAACCATTAATCAAATTTTATCGAAGGATTTAGATTTGAGAAAATATGGTTTTTTAACATTTTCTGATGTCAAAATGACTTCAGATTTAAAGCATGCGAATTTGTTCTATAGTATTATAAATCCGACTAAAGACTTAAAGATTATAAATAAAGAATTAAATTTATTGGTACCCACATTTAGAAAGTATCTTTCAACATCTCTAAAGTTAAGATCTACGCCCACTTTAAGATTTATTTATGATGATTCTTTTGAGCAATTTCAAAAGATAAATGAATTAATGAAGAAAATTGACTAGTTATGATTTATAATATATATAAGCCCAAAGATTTTTCATCTTTTAGCGTAGTAAAACAAATTAAAAGAATTACTCGTGAAAAAGTAGGTCATTCTGGTACATTAGATCCATTTGCTGACGGTGTTTTAGTATTAGGTGTAGGGAAGTCTACCAAAAAACTTTCAGACATTATTCAATATGACAAGTCCTATAAAGGGGTTGTTAGGTTGGGAATAAAAACAGATACAAAAGATCTTACTGGGAAAGTGGTAGAGAGCAAAGATGTTCCAAATTTTGATAATATTAACTTTAAAGAAATTTCCGAATCTTTTTTAGGTATTCAAATGCAAGAAACTCCTATGTATTCAGCAAGAAAAGTAAATGGTGTTAGACTTTATAAGCTCGCTCGAAAAAATATTTCAGTTAAAAGAAATCCTAAGCAAATTGATATTAAATTTTTAAAGTGCGTTTTAATAGATAGCAATACTTTAGAAATAGAAGTTGAATGTTCATCTGGAACTTATATTAGGGTTTTAGCTGAAGATATTGCGAAAAAAATTGGTACTATTGGGCATTTAATAAAATTAACTAGAACAACAGTTGGTGCATTTTCATTAGATGATTCATTAACTGTGGAAAAATTTGAGAAACAATGGAAATTATAAGATCAATTAATGATATGAATGCGCTAAAGTCTTCCGTCGTAACGGTTGGTAATTATGATGGCATACATCTTGGTCATCAAGATGTATTAAAGCATATAATATCAGTTGGTAAAAAAGAGCAGATTCCGTCATGTTTGATTACTTTTGATCCAAATCCAGCATATGTATTATCGGACAATAGTAAACCAATGAATCTTCAAGATATCGATTCAAAATTAGCATTACTTGAAAAAATGGGTCTAGATATAGTTCTAGTTATTCCTTTTACTTTAGAGTTTTCTCGTATGTCTGCAGAAGATTTTTCTGATAATATTATTAAAAAAATATTTAATCCTAAGTTGATTTCTGTTGGAGAGAATCACTATTTCGGATTTAATAAAAGAGGCGATTTAGCTTTTTTAACAAATTTTTGTAAAGAAAATGAAATTGAATTGCATACACCTGAAATAAGAATGTTAAATGGAAAACCAATCTCTAGCACTCTTACAAGAAGATTGATTAATGATGGACTTCTTGATCAAGTTCCATCTTTATTAGGTAAATTTTATGGTTTTAATGTACTTACTGTACATGGTTCAAATAGGGGAAAATCCATGAATTATCCTACCGCAAATTTTATACCACTAAGTAAATATCAGATGATTCCAGAAGGAGGAGTGTATCTTTCAAGGGTATCTTTAGACGGAGAAAAATACTTTGGCATGACAAATATTGGATATAGACCAACTTTTAATGAAAAAAAATTTGTTATGGAAGTTCACATTTTATCTGATAAATTCACCGAGTTGTATGACAAAAATTTTTATATCGAATTTTTACATAAGATTCGAAATGAAATAAAGTTTGAAAGTAAGGATTACTTAATCAAACAAATTGAAAACGACAAAGAAGTATGTATTAAATTGATAGATTCTTTTAAGGAGAAATATGAAGTATAGTAAAGAAACAAGTAAGATTATTCAAGACGCAGGTCTTGATGCTAGTAACGTAGGTAGTAGTGAAGCGCAGATTGCACTTCTTACTGATCGTATTAGATCATTGACAGAACATGTAAAGTTACACAAGAAAGATGTTCATTCAAGACATGGTTTAGTTAAGCTCGTATCGCAAAGAAGAAAACAATTGAAATATTTAAGAAAAACTAAACTAGATAGTTATGATGCATTAATCACTAAGCTATCAATAAGAGGATTATAAAGAAGAAATTATGATAAAAGTAGAAAAGAATATAGCAGGCCGACTATTAAAAATTGAATCAGGCCAAATAGCAAGACAAGCAGGTGGATCTGTATTTATTAGTTATGGAGACACAGCAATGCTTGCAACAGTATGTTGTTCAGCTGAACCGAGAGAAGGTATAGACTTTCTTCCAATGCAAGTTGAATATAGAGAAAAACATTATGCAGGTGGAAAGATACCTGGAGGTTTCTTTAAAAGAGAGGCGAAACCAACTGATGCTGAAGTGTTAACTTCACGTCTAACAGATCGTCCAATTAGACCTTTAATTCCTAAGAATTACAGAAATGAATTACAAATTATGTTAACCACAATGTCTTATGATGGTATCAACACACCAGATGTAGTAGCAGCAATTGGCGCTTCTGCAGCCTTGTTATTGTCACCAGTACCATTTGATGGTCCAATAGCTTCTGTTAAAGTAGGATTAATTGATGGAGAGTATATTTTAAATCCAACAAATGAACAAATGGAATCATCAGACCTAGACCTTATGGTCACTGGTAAGAAAGATAAGATTTGTATGATTGAAGGTGGTTCTAATTTTGTGCCAGAAAAAACAATCTTAGAGGCTTTAGATGTTGCAATGGATGGTATCAATGATATCGTCGATCTTCAAATGGAATTTTCAGAACATTTTGATAATTCTTATGAGATAGTAGATACTTCTGTTATTACAGAAGAAGTTACAAACTCTCTTAAAGAGCTTTATTCAGATAAAATCCAAAAGTTACTTGATATGGATTCTAAGAAAGCGATGGATGATGCATTTAATGTTATTGCCAAAGAAGCTTCAGAATCTTATAAAGAGAACGAAGAATTATATCCTGAAGTTAAAGGTCATATTAAAACAATGTTTAAAAATGCAGTAAGAAAAAGCATATTAGATAGAAAAGTTAGAGTTGATGGAAGAGGATTAGCAGATGTAAGACAAATTAGTATTGTTCCGTCTTTACTTCCTCGTGTTCATGGATCTGCTTTATTTACTAGGGGAGAAACACAAGCAATTGCTGCTTTAACTCTTGGTTCTAGTAGAGATGAGCAAATCATAGATTCTATGGCAAGCGACTATAAAAAATCATTCTTATTACATTACAACTTTCCTCCATATTGTGTAGGAGAGACTGGTAGAATTGGTTTTACAAATAGAAGAGAAATTGGTCATGGTCATCTTGCTGAAAGATCGCTAAAACCTATTCTTCCTTCATCGGAAGAATTTCCATATACAGTCCGAATTGTTTCAGAAATTACTGAATCAAACGGATCATCATCAATGGCATCTGTTTGTGGCGGTTCATTAGCTATGATGAACGCTGGAGTGCCAATTAAAGAGCATGTAGCAGGTATTGCTATGGGTTTAATCATGGATGGTGATAACTATGCTGTATTAAGTGATATTTTAGGTACTGAAGACTTCTTAGGAGATATGGACTTCAAGGTTGCTGGTACAAAAGATGGCATTAGTGCAATTCAGTTAGACTTGAAAGTACCTGGACTACCTATGGATGTTTTATCTAATGCGTTAGAACAAGCAAATGAAGGTAGATTGCACATACTTGATGAAATGAATAAAGCAATAAGTACACCTAATGCATTATCTGAATATGCACCACAGATTGAATCTTTTAAAATTGATAAAGAGAAAATTGGAGCCCTTATTGGTCCAGGTGGTAAGAACATTAAAGCGATTCAAGAAAGAGCTGAATGTGTTATTAATATTGAAGATGATGGAACTGTTAGTGTTTCAGCAGCTGATAAAGCAGCTCTTGACAATGCAATAGCTCAAGTTAAAGCAGTTACAGAAGATCCAAAAGTTGGTACTGTTTTTGATGGTAAAGTTACAAAGCTAATGGAATTCGGTGCTTTTGTAGAATTTGCTCCAGGACGTGAAGGTTTAGTACATATATCACAATTAGCTTGGGAAAGAGTTAATAAAGTGAGTGATGTGCTTTCAGTAGGAGATGCTGTAAAGATCAAATTATTTGAAATTGATAAGCAGGGTCGTTTAAACTTTAGCATGAAATTGCTAATGGATAAACCTGAATAATAAAAGATATTTAACCTTAAATAACGAAGTTCACTATGAAAATTGGCGTTCCTAAAGAGATTATTTCTCAGGAGTATCGTGTATCGATTAATCCTGAGACAGCAAAACTTTTAATCGAAAGTTCGCATCAATTGTATATTCAAAAAAGCGCTGGAGATGGCAGCGGATATTCAGACGAAGACTATAAAAGTCTTGGATGTGTAATTGTGGATACAGCTTCTGAAGTATTTACTAAATCTGATTTAATAGTAAAAGTTAAAGAACCTTTAAATGAAGAAGTAGAAATGATGAGAGATAAGATGCTCTTTACATATCTACATCTTAGCTCCTCAAAAAAATTAACAGAGAAGCTTTTAGAATGTAATGTCACATCACTAGCATATGAAACCGTTGTAATTAACAATGAAACTCCAATGCTAAAACCTATGAGTGAGATTGCAGGAAGGTTGTCACTCTTAGATGCTATCGAATTACTTAAAAAGAGTAAGGGAGGTAAAGGAAAGTTAATTTCCGGTACTTCTCTTTCAGATCCAGCAAATGTATTAATTATTGGAGCTGGTATTGTTGGAATAAATGCAATGCAAATGAGTTTAGGTCTCGGAGCTAATACAACAATATTAGATATAAATAATGAACTACTTACCACTATTAAGCAACAATATCCAGCTGTTAATATAGGTACGTCTTCAAAAGAGCTAATAGAAGGTTTATTACCCATAGCTGATATTGTAATTGGAGCCGTTTTAACACCTGGAGCTAAACCTCCTACTGTAATAAATCGACAAATGCTTTCCTTGATGCAACCTAAGAGTATTCTCTCTGATGTTGCAATTGATCAGGGAGGATGTTTTGAAACCTCAAAGGTAACTTCTCATGATGATCCTACTTATGAAGTTGATGGTATAATTCATTACTGTGTACGTAATATACCATCTGCAGTACCATTTACAGCAACAAATGCATTAAATCAATCTACGAGGCCATTTATAGCTAGATTAGCAAATGATGGGGTAGAAGGGCTTAAATTGAATAAAAATCTGCTTATGGCATTAAATACACACCAAGGACATCTGGTAAACCAAGAAGTTGCAGATGCTCATGATTTAAAATTTTCCGATCCAATTAATATTCTTTAAATATCTATATTAAAGAATAACTTTAATCGCTTGTTTTTTTATTAAAAAAATAATAACCTAAAGTGATGCTTGAATCTACAACAAAGCTGTATTACAGTATTAAAGAAGTAAGCGAGATGACTAGTCTAAAACCTTATGTTTTACGTTACTGGGAGTCTGAATTTCCATCATTAAAACCTTCTAAAAATAAAGCAGGTAATAGAACCTATAAAGAGAATGACATTAATGTAATACTTGAGATTAAGAAATTACTTTATGATAAAAAATTTACAATCAAAGGGGCAATTGAAGAAATGAAGAATGGCCCCAGTACTGATTCTAATTCAATTAAAATGTCTAATAGTGATATATCTGTTCTTGTTGAAATTCGTAATGAGTTAAAAAGTATATTAAATGAACTAAATAGGCATTAAAGATGGATTCCTCAATAATACTTACATATGCCATTCCATTCTTTTTATTACTTATTATCCTTGAATTTGTTTACGGGGTTATTAAAGGTGAAAATAATTATAGATTAAATGACGCCTTAACCAGTATGTCCTTAGGTTTAATAAGTCGATTTGTTCCATTGTTAGGTTTAGGTTTTCAATATGTTGTATATAAATATGTTGCTGAATATTACAATTTAAAGCTTTTGAACTTAGAGGATGTATGGGTATGGATTTTTGCTTTTATACTTTATGATCTTTGTTATTACTGGATGCATCGTATTCATCATGAAGTTAAGGTTTTTTGGGCAACACATGTCGTTCATCACCACGGAGAAGAGTTTAATTTATCCACAGCTTTAAGACAAACAAGTAGTGGATTTCTCTGGAAGTGGGTATTCTTTTTACCGATGTTCGTTATAGGAGTACCACCAGAAGTTTATGTTAGTGTAGCTGGAGTTAATCTTGTATATCAATTCTGGGTACACACGGAACATGTTGGAAGATTAGGTTTTCTAGAATATATATTTATAACCCCATCAAACCATAGAGTTCATCATGCTCAAAATGATGATTATTTAGATGCTAATTATGGCGGTGTATTCATATTATGGGATCGTATCTTTGGAACATTTATTGATGAAAGAAAAGATTTAAAACCAGTGTATGGTACTGTTAAGCCTTTAAAATCATTTAATCCTTTTTGGGCAAATATTGAAGTGTTTTATCAAATGTTTTTAGATTCTTACAGAACAGAAAAGCTTGTGGACAAGTTTTACGTTTGGTTTTCTCCTCCTGGTTGGAGACCGGAAGATGTCAAAGAAAAATACCCTATTACGAAAAATGATTTAAATAGTTTTGAGAAGTATGACCCTCAAATTAATAATAGACAGAAGATGTTTGGTTTTTTTCAGTTTACAATGATTAATGCTCTAACCGTTATAATGCTATTTAATATAGATAAATTCTCCTATTCTGAAATGTTGTCTGTGGCTGCTCTTGTCATAACTTTAGCAATCTCAAACTCTTTCATGCTAGATGGAAAGAAGTACGCAAGTAAGGTAGAGATATTTCGACTTATAGGTGTGCTTACATTCTTATATTTTGGATTTTTTAATAGTTTTATGTATTTAATTTTAGCTCATACTATTATAGCTTTTACAGCGATATTATTTTTATTAAAACCAGATGATTACGAGCTTGTATCATAAGAAATAAAATTTCTAAAATTGGTAGCCAACTAAAAGCCTTTTAATATTTAATTATTGAGAGGCTTTTTTTTTATTAACATCATAAAAATAGTATTAACTTATTATATGAGAATAAAAAGATTTTTAAACTCAATAGTTGTAGGAATTGGAATATTTCTTGCTTCATTCTTAGTGCCAGTTATTGGTGGAATAATATCTATACCTATGAGTTTAATTGGAGCATGGATGTATTATGATCACAGTAGATAGAAGTTTGTATAAACTTTCCTTATTTTTGCTTAGTTTTTTTAGCATAATTATGGCGGAAGAAAATAAAAATCAAAAAGAAGCTTTTTTTGCAGCTGGATGTTTTTGGGGTGTAGAGTCCACATTTCAGCAGTTAGAGGGCGTAGAATCAACTAGTGTAGGTTATACTGGAGGTAAAGTAAAAAATCCTTCATATGAACTAGTATGTACAGGATTAACAGATCACGCTGAAGCCGTCCAAGTCGTATATGATGCAAGTGTAATTTCTTATGAACAGTTACTTGATACTTTTTTTGATTTACACGACCCTACAACTTTAGATAGACAAGGACCTGATGTAGGATCCCAATACCGTTCAGCAGTTTTTTATAAGAATGAAGAAGAAAAAACATTGGTTGAAGTTAAGATTAGTCAGGTTAATGAATCTGGTAAATTTAGGTCAAGAGTTGTTACTGAGATAGCACCATTGAGTGATTTCTATGATGCAGAAGATTACCATCAAGACTATTACAAAAAAAGAGGAATTGTTGGTTGCGCAATATAAAACCGGGAGAATAAAATGAGATTGCAAAAAAGTGTTTACTTATTATCGTTTTTACTATTAGTTGTTTTTACTGCTGACTTAAACGGTCAGTTTAGAAGAAAGAAGGTTAAGCTTAGCGAAACCAATAAAATTGAAGAGTTTATAAACGATCATATTCAAGATCCGTTTATGATTGAGCACATTCAATCAATACAATCTGAATTAGTAAAAATGGGCTTTGAAATTCTTCCTCCTGATACGGATGGTCAATTAGCTGTAGAAATTGTGTTTGAAGATTTTAATTTTGATCCATATTATGGATCTACTGCAGACCCAAGAACATCGCATATCATTTTTAGAAATCCAAAAACAACAAAAGTAGTCGCAAAGTTTATGGCAAATTCAATACTTCAAGATGACGATTTTGATGGACCAATGACAAATGCTTTCGGAAATACAACAAATTCTTCTATGAGTAGTGGATATGGAGGAAGTTCAGATCAGCCAATTGATGTTAATGCAATTATTTTAGATTGGATGAAGCAAATTAAGAACTTCTACTAAGCTTTGGCCTATAATCACAAAGTTATAGAACCTAAATGGCAGAAATATTGGTCTGAAAATGAAACATTTAAGACCGGTACAGACAGTGAAAAGCCAAAATATTATGTTCTTGATATGTTTCCTTATCCTTCTGGTTCAGGTCTTCATGTAGGTCATGCCCTAGGGTATGTAGCAACAGATATTGTTGCAAGATACAAAAGAATGAAAGGATTTAATGTTCTTCACCCGATGGGCTGGGATGCCTTTGGATTGCCTGCAGAGCAATACGCGATTAAAACAGGTACTCACCCAAAAATTACAACAGCAGAGAATATCAGCAATTTTAAGCGTCAAATTAATCAATTAGGATTTTCTTATGATTGGTCAAAAGAAATTAATACAACCGATCCAAACTACTATAAATGGACACAGTGGATCTTTTTACAATTATATGATAAAGGATTAGCTTACGAAGAAGAAGTGGCCGTTAACTGGTGCCCAGAGCTACGTACTGTACTTGCTAATGAAGAAGTTGTAGATGGAAAGTCTGAAATTGGAGGACATCCTGTAATTCGCACTCCAATGAAACAATGGATTTTAAAAATTACAAAATATGCAGAATCACTCTTGGATGGTCTTGATGAATTAGATTGGCCTGAAAATATTAAAGAACTTCAAAAGAATTGGATTGGTAGATCTGAAGGGGTAGAAGTAGCATTTTCAGTTGATGGATATCCTAATGAAAAAATAGAGGTTTATACAACAAGGCCAGATACTCTTTTTGGAGCAACTTATATGGTTCTTGCCCCAGAGCATGCATTAGCTAAAAAAATTGTTACAGAAAGTCAGTCAGATAAATTAGATAAATATATAGAAGAAACTCAAAAAAAGTCAGATTTTGACCGAACAGAGGTTAATAAAGATAAAACAGGTATTTTTACTGGGTCTTATGCAATAAATCCTTTTAGTGGTGAAAAAATGGAAATTTGGGTAGCAGATTATGTTCTAATCAGTTATGGTACTGGGGCTATTATGGCGGTTCCAGGTCACGACGAAAGAGATTGGGAATTTGCATCAAAATATAAACTACCTATAAAAGAAGTTGTGCAGGGTGGAAACATAGCAAAATCAGCTTATACAGCTAAAGGAAATGCTCTTATAGTTAACTCAGAGCATAAAGATACATTATCTTTAAATGGACTTAGTGTCGATAAAGCTATCGTTAAAGCAATAGAGTATATAGAGAAAAATAGCTTAGGCTCTGGAACAGTAAATTATAAACTTAGAGATTGGTTGTTTTCAAGGCAGCGATACTGGGGAGAACCATTTCCTATTATTCATACTGAAAACGGTATTAAAACCGTCAGCGAATCAGACTTACCAGTTAGGCTTCCAGAGGTAGAAAATTATAAGCCATCAGATGATGGAAAATCTCCACTTTCTACTATTGATAATTGGGTTGAAGTGAAAGATGTATCTAATAATATTATTGGACTTAGAGAAACAAATACTATGCCTCAATGGGCAGGTTCTTGTTGGTATTATTTAAGATTTACAGATCCTTCTAATCATACTGAAGCATGGTCAAAAAAGAATGAAGATTATTGGATGCCTGTTGATTTGTACATTGGTGGGCAAGAACATGCAGTTCTGCATTTATTATATGCTAGATTTTGGCATCATGTATTATATGATTTAGGTCTTTTATCAACGAAGGAGCCATTTAAAAAGTTATATAATCAGGGAATGATTTTAGGAGATGATGGTACTAAAATGAGTAAATCTAGAGGAAATATTATCAATCCTGAAGATATTATAGAACAGTACGGTGCTGATGCTATGAGACTATATGAAATGTTTATGGGTCCATTAAATAAATCAAAGCCCTGGAATACAAAAGGATTACAGGGATGCTATAGATTTATTAACAAACTATGGTCTATTATTGTTGATGAAGAAGGAAGTTTATCCTCAAAGATTATAGATGATCATATTTCAGATAATGAAACTTTACATCTCCATCATACTACCATTAAAAAAGTAGAAAATGATATAGAAAACTTGCATTTCAACACCGCAGTTTCCCAATTAATGATTTACTGTAATCACTTACAGAAATGTGACAAAATTTCAACAGAATTAATTATAGATTTAGTAAAAATATCTGGACCTTTTATCCCACATCTTTCAGAAGAGCTTTGGTCCTTATTAGGTCATAAAGAATCAATTTCTAATGTGCTGTGGCCAATGTTTGATGAATCCTTGACACAGACAGACGAAGTAACAGTTGCTGTTCAAGTAAATGGTAAGTTGAGAGCAAATATCACTTTAGATAAGGATTCAGGAGAAGAAATAGCTGTAAATACTGCATTGGAGTTAGAAAAAGTACAGAATTATACCTCAGAAGGATCTATTGTTAAGACTATATATGTTCCAAATCGACTATTAAACTTTGTTGTTAAGTAAGTCGGTTCCTTTAGACATTATCCAAATAGTACCAACAAGACTTAAAACCGCAACTTTCTGATAAGTGGCATGCATTGTTAATGAATCAATAGATTTCCATGGTGCTGGACCAATTTCAAGAAACACAATATATCCGAAAACAATAAATGAACAGATAAAAAGAGCATAGGTGACATTTTTTAGGCCTTTAGAGTAAAAAAGGTATGCATATATACCTAAAGTCAATAAAGCGCAGTTAAACACTGAATTAGCAAAGAAAATATGGAGAGAGTACAAAGAGGGAACATCAGCTGGTGTAAAAACGACTCCAAGCAAGCTAATTGATCCACATGCAGCTGATATTTTAGCTATAATACTTATCTTAGGTTTATCTTTTGAAAAAAATTCTGCGGCATTATATAAGTAATAAAATGAAGCAAAGATTTGAGTTAACATTCCAATTGAGAATAAAACTATTGATATAGTGTTGTCTTCACCAGAATGACTAGTTGTTCGACCTAAGTCGCTTATAAAATTTGTAAAAAAATTATAGTAGGGCGTTTGTTTTTCAATATAATTACCACCACCGTAAAAGAATGCTGCTAACGTTAGTAGTCCAATATAGGAGAGTAGTAGTCTCCTTGTAATTATTCCTAGTTTATTTTTCATACTTCCACAATTATACATAATATATATTCTGCGTAAAACCTGTAAAACAGATAAATAACAGGTGTTAATTAATTTAAATAAAGATATCGTTGAAAATCAATCTATAACTGTTTTTTAATTTGCTTTGCAGCATCAACAATAGCTGACTCTGAAGATCTAAACTTCCATCCTAAGATATTTCGTGCATTGTTGGAATGGTAAATACGAAGAATATCTATATCTTTTAAAAAGAACGATAGTTGTTTATCAAATCTTCCCAATATTCTTGCTAATAAGGTTGGTAAATTTCTCTTGGGTGCTTTAAACCCATTATCATTGAGAACTTTTGCAATTTCAGGAAAGAAGATATGATTATTCGATGCGATAAAGCGTTTCCCAGGAGCTTTGTCATTAATCATGGCTTCGAAGTGCATATCAGCCACATCTTTAATGTGCACAATATTAAGACAAATATTTAAGTTGAATGGCATTGATCCATCAATTAAGCGCTTTATAACAATATTAGATGCACCAATATCATCAGATAAAGAACTACCAAAGACCATAGAAGGATTAATAGCTACTGCTTCCATCTCAGTCTTCCCTTCATGTTCTTTCATAAAATCCCATAAATATTGCTCTGCTTTAGTTTTACTGGTTTGATAAGGACCTACTTCCATGGTTAAATCGGTCCAATCGGTATCATCATATTCATTTTTGTGATTTGACCCCCCTACTGCTGCGACTGAGGATGTCATAACAAACCGTTTGATATTATTCTTTAAGGCGGCGTTAAGGCATCGTTT
>CENP01102301.1_pt1 | contig 18021 bp, 30 predicted proteins | sample 361281 | NCBI WGS metagenome assembly CENP01 (sample SAMEA2591122, study PRJEB7988) | marine metagenome | biome: marine biome (ENVO:00000447); feature: deep chlorophyll maximum layer (ENVO:xxxxxxxx); material: saline water (ENVO:00002010), including plankton (ENVO:xxxxxxxx) | depth 70 m | reverse complement strand
AGGAATAGGAGCTCTCACTGCCTTTGTCATAGCAGTAGTCAGTTATATTATACGTAAGATTAAAGGTCGTCGCGTCCGTTGATGTTGGGCATTTGGAACCAACGTTTGTAAGCCATTGGCAAGTACACACCTATGGCAACTGTTCCCCAGTATACTGCTAGTAGCAGTGAGTACAGTTTCCAGTTATCCATGTCCATGTAAAACCCTAGTGCAATAAGTCCTATCCAAGTCCAATCTGTCAAACCGTGTATACGCTTCACTTTGTTTTCTCCAAAGCGTTTGTGCAACTGTTCACGCTTACGCTTAAACCAAGGATGTACATGTCTCATTATAACGAAACCTTCGTTAAAAAACATTATTAGATATCCTATAGCGAATGCCGTCATTCAATACTCCATGTAAATCGTTTGTCATTAGGGTTTATTCCCTGTTGCTTGTCTCCGTACACACATGAGTCTATGTGCTGTTTCAGTTCTTCCCAGTTGTAGTGTATGTCATCACACTCAGGACAACAAGCCCAACCCATGCGTTTGTAGAACTCGCGTTCGTCTGTGTATCTATCCAACATACTATTACTTATCGTCATTTCATCTGATCCAACATGTGTGGATAGTTATCAAAGAAGTCTCTTGGATCAAGTGGATCACAGCCCACAGCCTGTAACATGCGTACACCCTTTTCCGTAAGCCATATAGCACCCGTTCGATCCGTTTGCAAGTACTCCTTGTCAAAGTATGGCTGTAACTGTTTCATAGCATTTGCGTCACGCTTTTCCCAATGACCACTCTTTGCGTTGATGATACGCATGTAGTCTTGGTACACCAGCTCTCTGTCTTCGTGTGGATTACATTTCTGCATACGGTTCCTCCTACTGAATATTTACACTGGACGAAGTCTACGGGGTACGATCCTGGCCAAATCTCCGCTACCGAATCTACGCTGACCGCTAACGCTTCGCGTTCGTTTTAAATCTGGCTTAACCGCTTCGCGGCCGTTTTTACCGCTGTCTGCCTCTGGCCTGTTGTAAATACTGTTAGGAGAATCACATGAGCAAACTAAAGGAATTAACTTGGGAAAACCACAAGAAGGCTGAACGCATGACTCACGCTCGTAAGCTACTCAAGGGCATGGAACCTGGTGAATACTATAGATTCATTTACAATCAGTATGTGCAGTACAAGGCACTGGAGGACTGTGCTAGAAACAAGGGCCTGCTGAAGGGAATAGAATCCATCTGTAGGCAACAGGGCATGGACGAGGATCTCGCAGAATTGGAAACTGCACACGGATATCATCGCGACGAGGATCTGCTGTGTCCAGTGGTTGATGACTACATAGAACACGTGGCACAGCTGGACGATGAAGGACTGTTGAGCCACATCTACGTAAGGCACTTTGGTGAACTGCATGGTGGACAGATGATCAAGAAACGAGCACCAGGGTCAGGCAAGATGTATGACTTTGATGATCCCAAACAGCTGATCGCAGACGTAAGGGCCAAACTGCATGACGGCATGGCACCAGAAGCCAACAGATGTTTCGAGTATGCCATGAAGCTGTTCGAACAGTTGGAGGCCTAGATGCTACGTTGGCTCTTGGCAATACTGCTGTTGGCACCCACCATGGTCTATTCCGCACACGGCGATCATGATCTAACATCAATGGTGGAGTGGATAGAAAGCAATTCAAAATACAGCTACAACGGAGAACCCCTGCCCAAGATAGAACTGCACTCAGCTCAACGGATCTGTGCCGCCACATACCCTGACAAGGAACCGCATGCGGACTGTAACATAGCAGGATACTTTGATCATGACATCAATCTCATAGTGATCTCAGACACGGTAGTTGACTACATGGTTGAGGATCATTTCTACGAAGTGGTGCTACTGCATGAATTGGTACACTTCCTACAGCATAGCAATGGAGAGTATGAACGTGCTGAATGCAAACAGGCACTGGAACGAGATGCTTTTGAACTGCAGGACCAATGGATAGATGAACAGGGCATTGATCCGGAACAGAAGAACGATCCACTGTTTGTGGTATTCGTAACCATGTGTCCAGGATACGATCCCATGTTTGGCAACATACATTAAGCACTAGCTTACCGTTAAAACTACCTCTAAAACGCACATAAACGTCTTAAAAACTAGGTACATAACCTAGAGTGTACAAACATACCACATTCGTGCTAAAAGGTCAAATAAGAGCCATTTAGGGGTGATTTCCGTGTGTTTAAGACGTCTGTCGCAGTGGTGATTTTTTACCCACTGTTTTTATAATAGATGTTTTGGTATTGTATTTCCAGGTGCTTTTGCCATTTCTATTAGTTCATCACAAAGTCCTGGATGCGTAAGTTTATCAGTGTGTCTTAGAAAACCTATTTTAAATTCTGTTTCTAAATTCACAGGTTCGTTTTTGGTAAAACGTTTGTAAAGTTTATCAGCAAACACAGAATGATTAATCTGTAGCATATGGTTAGCTCTGGTATCTATACTTTGATCATACCATTTTTCCATTTCATTTCTATCAGTAAATTCCGCATCACCTACGGAAAATGTCATTGACCCGTGACAGGGAACCAAGTCAGTCCAATTTATATTCAAGTTGAAACTTGGAATAATTTGTAAATGTAATTCACGTTCAATCATCTGTACACGTATGCTATCCAGCATGTGTTCAAATCTCAATTGATCAATATCATCTCTCTGCAGATGTAACCAGTATCCCATAGCCGCATCATATTTGTCCTTATCAGCACTTTCTAGTTCTTTTGCATCTCTGGTTTTGAGTATGTTTGTTAAATTGGATAGATAAGGTTTGTCCTGCCAAAACCATTGCCTAGCAGTATCAGTTAGGAAGAAAATTACTAAGTCACCCTTTTCCTGTTTGTCGTTCTTAAAAAGTTTTGCTCCCCAATCGTTAGCACTTCCACTACAACAATTATTAACAACTCTAAGATTAGGAAAGTAATCGTCAGCAAGTTTATTTGCAAGTAGTCGTTGCCATCCCCAATCTACTTTCCAATCAACACCAAAACTGTCTCCGTATATCCAAAGTGTTTTCTTCATAGTTTTATTTCCACAGTAGCAATGTCTGGTCCACTGTCCTTACACTTTTCAATCCACTCACCGTCAGGTCCTATAATACCAGTTGGGCATTGTATATGATTCACTGGCTTTCCTCTCATGTCTGTGGTTGCTCCACTTACCACAGTATACATTCCAAATTCTCTACTAAACAATCTTAGATGATTCTCATGCCACTCATATACCAAAGGATCTAAAACATCAACGTTGCAGTTTACAGAACAAAACACAACCTTTACTCCATACTTTCTAAATTCTCTATAATAGTATGGATTACCATTAGGACTCATTTTAGGAAATGCCCATATGTCATTGCATATCAAACTAGAAGCTACAACAGATTCTTTTTCGTCTATATAATAGTAGTGTGGTTGGTTGCCAGCAATATAATAAAATAATTCTCCTGCGGCATCATAATCATTTGTCAGTAACTGTTTAGCATAGGCTCCGTTAAATTGTCCTTGCTTGTAAACTCTTATTTGGTTGTAAGGCAATCCGTTTGATTCTACGTGTCCTGTTGCTAACAACATGTTTCTCTTGTTAGTAGTGAGATAGTTTTCTATTTCTTTCAGTGCAGGACCATAATCAGGTGTCTTTACTTCGTGTGTTTGATCTGTGCAGTATCCACTTAAACTTCCTTCAGGAGTGAGTAACCAGTCGCTATCTTTTGTGCTATCTAACACATCAAGTATGGTTTGTTTATTTTCTTTTACCCAAGAAAAAACAGGTTGTTGGCTTGCTGATATTATCATTTGTATTTCTTCTTTCTATGGAATATTCTTGCGTAGGCATTTGTAAGAAAAAATTTCAATGAAGTATCACGTTTTACTCCGCTTTCGTCAACTTCTATTTTCATTTCCCAATTTTCTCTCTTGAACGGAAACACCTGCATCAAAGGAGTTCCTGGTTGTATTGTAACTGTTTCTCCCCTTGCAATATTCATATGACCCGGCCAATTGGACCAAGGCACATCAATTGTATCTGTATCAACTATGCCAGGCCACAATGTAAATCTCTTTTCAAAATGGAAGTAAGGAGGTTGTATCAAACAAGAATATCCTGGTGGAGTTTCTATACGCCAAGGAACAGAGAAAGTGATCCAGTCTCTTTTTTCTTCTTGATTAACGTGTATAGGACATTGTTCATGCATGTGTCCTTCCTGTGGATCTTGCTTGTGCCATGCTCGTGGAAATCTTCTTTCAAATGCTACAATCTCATCATTGTCCATTCTACCACCACATGTAATTTCCTGTTCAACTGGGTTGTAAACAATATATCCTGATGTCATGTGATCGTATACAGGCATACATTTTTTTATAGTAGGGGGACTAGATTGTGCATCACCTAACCAACCCGACATCTTGTTATACCATTCTGGTCTTTCTTTTGATGCCAGCTTTACAGGAAAGTGTTTGGCCACATGTCTATCACCACATACAAATTTTATTTCCATGTGTATCCTTCTCTTTGAAATGCACTTTGTTTTGCACTAGGTGTAGGTCTTCGGTCAAGCACATCAACCTCGACTGTAACATAGTCCATACCACTGTCCTTGCATTTAGCAATCCATTGTCCGTCAGGACCAATTATGCCAGATGAACATTGTATATGATCTGTTGCTTGGTGATTGGTTGTTGTAGCACTATTTGAATGCACAATAAAGAATCCAAACTCCCTTGCAAATATTTGTAGATGATTTTCGTTCCATACTTTTGCTAGGTCATCTCTTTCTTTGCCGTTACAGTTTGACGCTACAAAAATTACATCAACATCATTTTTAACAAGTTCTATTGGTAAGTATGGATTACCTTTAGGAGCACTTCTTGGCATACACCATATGTCATTGCAAATAAGTGCAGATGCTTTTACAGTTTCTAGTTCATCCATGTAAAAGTAATTTGGAACGTGTCCTGCTAGATAGCTATGCAGTTCTCCGCCACCTTCCCAACCGTGTGTAAGTATTCTTTTTTTATAAACAGATATCTCTTCTCCGTCTTTGTAAAACAGTATACCGTTATAAGGAAAGCCGTCTGGTCCTCTGATGCTTGAACCAAGACCGATTCCTATATTCAATTCCTTGGCTCTTTGTGCAATTTTTTCAATAGACATTTCCACATGTTTCGTAATTAAACTATGAGGGCTGTATAGCACAGGTGGTTGACAATATCCACTAATTGCACACTCTGGAGTAAGCAACCAATCTGTATCTTTGTTATCTTCTAGTATATCTAATGTACATTCTAGATTTTCTAATGCATCTCTGAATACTGGTTGTTGAACTGCTGTTAATTTTATTTTCATCGCCACTCCGCAAATGTATAACTTTTTACATCACTACTATCTATATAGTCTGAGTTATTGGAGTGTTTGACTCTTCCTGAACCGTGTACTATATCACCATCTCTGTATGAAAATGGTTTTTGCACTACAACATCAATATATTCTCCATAGTCTGTGCCTAGTGTTAAAAAGGTAATCCATCTACCTTTATTACCTCTATAGCATCTTCCATTAGCAATAACTCCTGCAAACTCAACACGATCCATCCACTGTTCACGTACACCTAAACGTTTTGGAAAGCCATGCCACCACCAACCTGACTTGGTTGGTATGTTTAGTCTATGTGCTTCACATTGATACACCCATGAACGATATGATCCTTGACAATGTTTTAGATTAGCCTGCCAAAACTCTTTTGTGTTATGTGCCTTTTGATATGCTAATGCCCAAATCAATCTACCCAAGTTAACTGCATGAGCTCTGCATAAACCAAATCCAGATAGACTCTGTAAGGCATGCATTGCCTCATTTCTATTTGGATGTCCGCCCATGCGTTCGATAAACTCTAATATCTTTTCATCATTCTTTTTTGCAAAAGCTCTTCTATACATGTCTGCTTCATACATGTCTACACCTATAATACTTGATATAATATCAATAGCATCATCTTCAAACACGATGGCATCTTGTACAGCTTCTTGGCTCCAGTTTTGAAACATGGCCGCCTTCTGTCTTCCACTCATTGCAACAGGACGTATCATAGCAGTAGCAAACACACAATCGTTTACTGACTTTGGTTGTAAAGCTCTGAACAATCTTCGCATGGCTGGCGACTCGCCTTGTGTTACACCTAGCACATCTCCCCTACATAGTAGCTCACTTGTAGCTTCATCTGTTTCAGGATAATGTCTTAGTTGTGTTAGTTCGTCAATTTCCAACAGTTGTGACAATCCTCTGTTGGCTAATACATCAACTTTGAGATGTTCTAAATCTTCTACTTCGTATTTGTCTAGCAGTATTTGATTGTCTTGTGATATCAAACTTTTAGGTAACTGTCTTGTAAACATAACTATACCTCCACAATGTTTTGATATAGCACGTTTCTTTCCTATCAGTTTTCTTTCTAGACGTTTTGCTTCTTTAGGATCAACACCAACAGATTCATACGTAAAGTTTCTTGGTAAGTTTCCTTTTGCTCCCAAACGTTTAGCCGCTTCTTTCTTTGCACTCTTTTCTCTAAACATAACGTAGTTAGATAGTCGTGCAGTTTTACCCGGCCATTTTTTAAATATTCTATTCATGACTTCGTGCTGTCGCCAATGCTGAAAATCTATATCAACATCTGGTAAGTCGTCACGTAATGGATTCATAAAACGTGCAACAGGTATATTCCATTTAATAGGATCAACATCTGTTATTCCTAATAGGTAACACACCAAGCTACTGCCTGCTGATCCTCTAGTCATGTGTGTAAGGTCTTCTGTTATGTCGATGATATCACAAATTTGTAGGAAGTAATCGGTAAATCTCTGATTAAGTATAAGTTCAAATTCTTCTGCTAATCTTGTTTTGTAATCTTCTCTGTCTGGTATTGGTCTTTTAAATCGATCCAAGAGTAGTTCTATGTTTTCTAAGTCTGTTTTCATAATAGCCTCCAATTGCCTATGTGCCTAAGCAAAGTATTTATATACTAATATAATGGGCTATTCTTCTTCTTGACCTAAATTGGCTAAGAAAGATCTTAGCTTGGTTGAGTCTGCTTCGGCTTTTATCTTACCTACAGAGTCACCTACCTTTGGATCAACAGTTTTTTCTTCACCTGTATCGCTTTGATCCATGGTCTTTCTTTTAAGTCCTTCATAGATAGTTGACTTACGTTTATCAAATTCTTGATACTCATCATCGTCTGCAAGATCTCTAATACGCAAACTGTCTACATCAAATTCTAAATCAACCTTGCTACCTACACCACTTGAACTTCTAGTCTTCATAAGTTGTATCTGATATCGACCACGTTCACGCATAGCTCTGCTTGTAAATATACCAATCACATTATCTGCTGTTTGTATCTTACTCAAACCACCACTAATGTGCGAGTGATCAAACTCAATCTCTTCAACACTTGCTCTGTTCAACTGCGATGCTGTAACGAACACACAGTTCAGTTCCATTGCCAGGTTACGTAGTTCTTCAGATACAAACTTGTCTTTAATAAACAAGTTCTCGGCACTTACCCTTGCTCCGTTGGGCATCATCAAATCAAGATAGTCAACCAATAGCACATCAACTTTTCTATTCATCTTGATTTCATATTCTTTCAAATAGCTTCTAATATCATTAGGAGTCTTACCACTTGGCATGTACTTGACTTGAAATGCACCTGCCTTCTTACCGATCATCTTGACTTTCATTTCAACGTCATCAACATCTTTAAATATATCTCTGCTTGGTATATCAGTAACCATGCTATCTATTCTCATACTGACCAAGTTTTCACTCAATTCAAATGTTAGATACAGTACATTCATTCCTGCCATTGCCCAGTTGACTCCCAAGTTTGCTAGGAACAAACTCTTACCTGCACCCGAACCTCCTGCAAATATATTAAGCTCACCTCTGTTGAATCCGCCAAATAGTTTCCTATCTAAACTTTCCCAACCAGTTTTAACCTGTCCGTTATTATCTTTGATTGCTAATAGTCTTGCTTTAGGATCTAACCAATAGTCAGTACCTAAGTCTTTTTGTAAACCTATCTGAACTGCGTTCTTAATTTTTTGTTCAACAGGGCCATACTCACCTTTTTCAAGCAAGTCTGCACTTTGCAATATTGCTTTCTCTAAACTCTTGTGTCTTGTAAATGTTTCAAAGTCAGCTAACAACCAATCATAGTGACTTTCTTGTAATCCCGTTGGCACTTCTAAGTTTACCTGGCTTGCCGCATTTACCATTTCCTGTGTAGGCAAAACATTGTGTTCACCAACATAGTCATAAAGAAACTGTGCCGCCTTCTGTAGCTTTCTATCAAATAAACTGCTGTCAAATATGCCTTGGCATCTTACAAAACTTTCTGCATCACTCAGCATCATCTCGAGATATACTTTTTGTATATCATATCCATAATCAACGTTTTGCTTCATCTAATGCCTTTACTAATTCTTCTAATGTTTCTATAAATTTATATACCACTGCCTTCTTGGTTGCTTCTGGCAGATCTGAACCGAACCTTACAGCATGTAATAGTTTTGGATATTCCTTATTCAATTTTTGGTTTACATCAGCCAACATAGTAATTTCCTATGCCCACTGCAAATATAAACATGGCTATACTGTTTATGAAGATCAATGCTCTGTCATGCCATAGCATGCCTACCATTCCCCAACCTAGTACTCCTACAAAGTGAAACATTAAGTTGTATGGTTCCATTCCTGTAATACTGGTCAGGACCATACCTATTAGTATTATATAACTAGACGTCCATTTAATATACCAGCTTAGATCTCCTTTAGGGGTCACTTTTTTTATCGTCTTCAAATCTGCCATCTTAAAATCTATTTTCATTCTACTTATTATACCATATCTTTTCATCATAGTCAAGATGTTTTTTGATTTTTGAAGCAACTGCACCAATACATGATCCAGGGTCTCCAGGATTCTTTGGAACATAAACTTTGTTCCAATCTGATTGTATCTTTTCATTCGCTTGTTTATTCAATGCACACCCGCCTACTATAATTAGATTTTTACTCTTCAATCTTCTTTTAGCATAATCAGAATTTGATTTAAGTATTTTTTCATACAGAAATTGTGTTGCATAAGCTAGATTATTTAAATCAGATTTGGTGTTCATATTTGGTAATAACCATTTACAACCTTTGTGCAAATTATGTTTGAAATGCACACCAGGAAGTCCTCCATTCAAATCATTATGCATCAATTCTTTTTGTACTAATCCTACAAGTCTATCATTGCCTTTACTGGCCATGTTGGCAATTTTGTATTCTTCTTTGTTAGCAATTAGTCCACATCTCTGTGTCATTGCACTATAAAACAGACCCACACTATGTGGATACCATTGGCTGTAATGTTTTGTCAACTTATTACCAACACCCATCCATATGGATAATGATTCCCATTCTCCTATGCTATCCATAACTAAAATTGTAGCATTCTTGAACCCACTGGTATAATATCCGTAAGCCGCATGAGCTCTATGATGCCAAGCATAGCTAATAGGAGTTTTTATATCCCACTTTCGTAAATATTTTTTAATATTGTTTTCTTTATGCAACCAACCTTGGCCTGCATAATATTGTCTAGTAGTTTTCCAAAAAGGTTTTTCATACCAAACTATTTTATCCGGAGGACCATAAGTTTGTCTTGCTGATTCTAGCATTGTCCAGTTAAAGTCAGGATCATTATCAACGCCACTAAAATCTTTAGCCATACAAGCCCATAAAGGCTTATCATCCCTAAATACTGCTAGACTGGCATCGTGGCTGTTGCCTACCATTCCCCAAGTAATCATTTATATTTTTTCCAAAGTTTGTGTAGTGCATAAAACCAAACTGAATTCACAGCTGGTTCGATAAGTGCTACAGCACCTGCTTCCCAGATACCTGCACCTGTGATTATGCTTACAACTGCCATTGCTATTATAATGTGTCCTATAAAGAATATGATCGCAAGTAATAAACTTTCATCCATTCTATCTTTGACGGCATTAACAATGCCTTTTGTTATTTCAGTCATCAATTGTCAGCCCTCCTTTCTATTTGTATATGAAAGGATCTTTTTTCTGTAGTTCCTTTATCTTTTTTTGTAATCGCTTTTCACGTTTCCAATCCTTATATTTTTCTATATAAAATCTCACGGGAAAAGTTATTGTATACCAAAGGTCTTTTAACCAAACCATTTTTTTGCTCCTAGTTTAATTTTTAATTCATTGAACTCTGCACTTGCAATTATAGAATGTAGTGTGTATATTTTTCCGTACTGTTGCACAGCCTCATTGACATCTTTCACGTCTTGACTCCAGCTAGGCATACTCACTCCCCATTTTAGATCAATTGCTTGTTTTACCATATTTTTACCTGCGTCATCCCTATCAGGAACAACAATTACTTTAGTATTTAAACTATTAATCAACATAGACTGCTGGTCTTTGATTTCACTTCCAAGTAATGCTACACCTTCTACTGCAATAGCATCAAATGGTCCTTCCACAACAACTGTATATATCCTACCATATTTTTGATTATCAAGATTAAAAACATATCCAGGTTGTTGATCACTTACATACTTAGGCAGTCCAGCTTTTATTTTTCTTGCTGTATGCCCGACCACTAACTTGTTATGATAGAACGGAACAATCAATCTATCTTTGTATTGAGGTAAAGGCGACCAATGAAAATCATAGTCATCAAAATATAGCTGTCTTGATTTCAAATATTCAAATACATTGTACAGTCCTTCATCTACACCACTCGGCTCCATTGCACAATAGTCTGCCCATTCTTGTAAAGGCTTCGCACCTTCTGGTAATTTTTTGATTTCAAACTTTGGTAACTGTATTGTTTCTTCTATATCATATTTCTCAGAATCCAAAACAGCAAAACTTACTTTGGTTATTGTATCATCTGGAACATTTAACCATTGCATAAGTCTTTTCATCTTATAACTTATTTTTCTACCAGGCTTCCAACTTGCTTTGAATCCACAGTTAAAACAATGATAGCTTGTACCATCCTGTGGATTGTTTATGATACCTCCTCGTTGTCTAGTGTCAGCACCTGTGCCATTATGCACACAACATGGTGCGTTAAAGCTAGTCCAACCACTTGGAGTAGTCTTTCTTTTATGAGGCAAATGTGCCAGAAGAGTTTCATAGACTATATTCATACTTGTAAGTATAGCTTCTATAAACTATTTTGTCAACTAATTTCTTACGAGAATTTTATCAATTGTTCCAGTATTACCAGAATCATTTGCAACCTTAAAGCGTATATTACTAAACACTCCGTTGAAGTTTTGGTAAGTTGGTGTTGTAGGACTAGACATTGTAATTTGGTTTATGGTAAACCAATTATTGGTTGTTGAGTCTTCTAAGCTACCTTCTATAGTAACTGTACCTGCGAACCCTGTTGAATAGATAGCCGCAGTATGTAATGCTGTATTTGAATTGATTGCTGGTTCTCCGTCTACCACAGAACTGATACTGTTAATGAATGTAGATACAGACTTACTAGCCACTGGTCCTGGAAAAGCTTCATTTAGTAATTCAATTGTACCTTTGGCTCCAAATTGACTGTCAGCATAGGTAAGTGTGTTTGTGTTATCTGAAGTTTTAGTTAAGTATACCGTGTATGAAAGATACTGCCCGTCGATGTTTAGGGTATCGCCGTCTGCAATATTAATAGTGAATTGTCCTTTATATAATGGTGTGGATGTTTCTTTGATTGTACCTGTGTACTTTTTAAGAAGCACATTATCTTCTGTAAAGATTTCTACATAAGGTGTATATGTGTTAAGTATTGACACTGGTTTTTGATCACTGTTTTTGACTTCAAAAGATATAGTATTATCTATACCTTTTGTTATTTTTATATTTCTTTGATACACTTTGTTATACTCCTTATTTGCCGAAAAGTCATCTGAGACTACTACGGTGTCATTCGAGACTAAATATCTTGGTACTAGTTGCATTGCTTGTTTCCATAATTACTAGTGTATTTATTGATATTATGTTAAGAAAAGATATAGAAGAAAAATTCCCCTTTTTAAGCGTGGTTACGTATGGTGGCCAGGAATATATAGGAGTCATTAATAATCAAGACTCTTTTATCACAAGCATGTACATTTTTACTGACTTACTTACAGAAGATGAAAAAGCTAAATTCATAGAGCTAGGAGAAGTATGGTGGTGGGAATCAAACAGGATGATTCCTATAAACATATTTCTAAAGGATGATATGAATCAATTTAAATATGTTCTAATGACTATGAATAGCAAAGATGTAAAAGTAGGATTAGGTCCTACAGTTAATCTAAATAAACTAGCAATAAAAAGAGTGAAACGTAAATCAGTACAGTTAGTGAAAAAGCTCTCAAGATAGAACGCTTCAAATTGCACCTTCGGCTTTATAAGCCATGTATATAAAATAGTCTAACAATACAACTTGCATTAATAATGTTGGCGGTGCAAATATTCCTCCAAATAGAATAAACGGAAATAGAAAACACCAGAATCCAATTTTCCAGACATAGTCATATCCTTTTTCCTTGGGTACTTGCCATTCTGTCCAACTAGGTGTCGGTGGCTTCTTTCTATAGTCTTCAACTTCGAAATGCATTCAAACCCTCACAAATTAAATTCATATGTACAACCACTGCAACTGCATACCCAAATGCGTGTGCTTTTTTAAAATAATATTCTCCGTCTTTGGGTTTTACCCAAACTTCTTCTAGTATCTTATCCCAACTGTCATCTTGAAGATGTCTCTTGGCTGGACGTATAATAGCTAACACAGCCGCCAGTTGTTCTACATTTTTTGGCTTTAGTTTTTTTATTAGTTTGTGATGACCTGATACATGAAATACAAGATCGCAAAAGTCTTTTGTTTCTAACAATTCCCAGATTGGTTCTTTGTTCATTAACTCTTTTAAATGTTGTTCATCTTTAACTTTGTCATAGATGTTTACATTTAAAAAGTCTAGTTTGAAATAACCTCTGTCTTCTGCTGTCTTATGATCTATTGTAGAAAGTTTGTCTACTGGATTGTGAGGAATCTCAGTAACATAAACTCCTGTATTGTGTTTCTTACCTGAGTCAAGTTTAGCAACTCTATGTTTTAGTTTTGCTAAAACTTGATCTCTATCGGCAAAGTCTATATCTATATCAGGCATTGTCTTCTAGTTTCTTTTTTGCCTTTTCGACTGCTTCTTTCCAAACCATAGGTGATACATGTTGATCAAATGTAATTCCATTTAAATGATCTAGTTCATGCTGAAAGCAAACTGCATCATAGCCTACAAAAGTTTCTTTAATTTGGTTTCCAAGTTCGTTAGTCCATATCGCTTTGACTTTGTGATGTCTTGGTACCTGTATAGTTACTTCAGGAAAACTTAAACAGCCTTCCCACATGGTCAATACAGGTTCTATTCTTTCAACTATTTCTGGATTGATACAAAGTGCTTCTCTATCAGTTTGATTGTTAGTCGTGTTGTTATGCACAAAAACAAAAACCCTTGCATTAATACCAACCTGGTTAGCAGATAATCCTATACCAAGATTTGCTTTCATTAGTTTAAGCATCTCAGTTTTTAATTCTACAGGATCCATCGGAGGATTATCAAAGTCCCACGGGTCCAGTTTTTTTGACAACCAATCACTTGGGTGTTTTACGAGCTCTAGTTTCATATAAACAACCTCCATAACGCAATAGCATTCATAATTGTAAACCAACTACATAGCACAATTACAAATGCGGCTCTTCTTATTATAGCACTAATTATCCCTAAAATACTACCGATGAAGTATAAAGGGATAAAGATCTTTGTTGCAGGGGCTAACACAGTATAGGTCAGTATAGCACTGGCACTAATTAAAAATGTAGCTTCTGCCATTTCACAAAAGAAAGCAACCTTGCTATTGTTATAACTTTCCTTTACAAAATCTGTTACTGTTTTTATCATTTCTTATCCTTGTAAAAATAATCTACTACAAACACTCGCTTATTATCACGTACAGGATAACAGCCATGTAAGACTGTACTCTTAAAAATCAATACATCTCCTCTGTCTGCTTTATAGCATAGATCATGTGTGTTCCCTTGTCCGTCATAAAGATATGCAAATGTGGCTCCATGAAATGCACTTTCGTCTGGATCGGCTGGAGTAAGATAACATACCGCACTTATTTTCTTAACATTATGATCACTATGTCTATGTGCTTTTTGCCATCCACCTTTTCTATATTCTATTGTCCATAATGCACAAAGGTCTGTCAGTTCAATTGGCAATCCTACTTCATCAATTTTTTCTTGTAGATAAGGTTTATACTTCCATTCGTTTAGAAAAGCTCTAGGGTGAATGTTCCACTGCTTACCTCTATAGGTGCTTGTTTGGTCACTTACATCCTCACGTGTCTCTTCAGGAAATACTTTTTTGTCCCAATGAAAATCAAATTCTTCCTTGTCCTCGTAGTGTGTTTCAATAATCCATTGATGTTCGTTACCTAACAAATGTGTTTTCATCATAGCTTTGATTCCTTTGCAACTTCCTTTACAACCTCAACGTCTGCAGGTTTCTTTCGAAATTTCATAGCCCAATGTTTTGGATCTATCACTGTGTATACAAATTCTAATTGTTCATCGTTAAACTGTGCTAACATACTTTTACCACTTGGACAATTTAACATAAGCCAAGGGCTTATTTTTCCATCTTTTATATCACGTGTTACCCTGTTTAAAGTTGCATGTCTAAAGTAATCATTCCAAGGAGCTTCTTTCTCTTCACCCCATGACATCATTGTGTCAATTGATCTTTCTACCGCTGTCTCCATACTTTCTTTCAACACAAGTTCATTGACATATTTTTCATACAGCTCATCTCTACACCAATGATCAAGTTTTACTCCACAGGTTACAACCCAATCTATATAGTTTTCCATATACATAGGATTCACATTGTTTAACCAACTTCCAAATTTTACAAATGCATTGTAATATGGACTATCACAAAAATCTTTATATGTTTTTTCTGTTTTGGCTCCTGCACTCAATTTATAAAATCTTGTAAATGCATAGTATCCTAATTGCACATGTTTTTCATTTTTCTGTAAGTGTCTACGTTTCTTTTCACACATGTGTACTGAAAGTGTTTTTTCTCTAGTAAAACTAGCACCACAGTATTCACACTTGTATGGCTTAGATGTCGACACTTCGTTTATCCATCCCGTGGTCTTCTCCAAGGGCAAATAGTTCTTTTTTTGTAGATATTCTAGCAAGTAATTCTACCTCATCTTGTTTCATGTTAGGATATATTTTTTGTAAAAACTTCATAGCTTTACTATTAGATTTATTTCTATGTTTGTATCCTATCCATTCGTGATATTGTATTTTTTTCGTATTTCCAGCAGTACATAAAAGTTGCCATAGGAGTTTTTTATGCTTCTGAATATTAAAAAAGTTTTTATTGTAATATTCATTTGTTTTAAATATTGCAAGTTCTTGGCTATCTCTTGTACCTTTTTGTGAACTGACATATCTGTTTAACAAATAAAAACTTACCTGTTTCTTTTCTTCAATAGATAGCTCGTCCCAAATTTCTTTTCCGCCCATATCAACTGCGGCAAGTATATCTTTCAACGGCAATTTATTCATACCAGGCTATCCAATCACTATCATGTTTCTTTATATTATAACGCAATTCTTTAAAAAAGTCAACCACTAAATCATTCTTAAATATAACCACAGGATACCATTTTACTATTGTATTTACTGATCCCATTAATACATCCAATTCATCATCGCCAACATCTACTTTCATTAAATCAATGTATATAAAGACAAAACTGTCTAATGTTTTTTGTGTTACACTATATTGTTGTTTACCTTCGTCTGTGTACAATACTGTTTCTTTTTCAATATCTCCTAACTTGTAAGGAAACATTTTTATTGAATTTGGTATTAGTTGATTGGTTTTTGGATTAGGTTCAAAAGCATATACTCTTTCAAATTTTTCAACATATGGTAAAGTTTTATCACCATTGCCTGCGCCTATATCAATATACGTTCTAAAATGTTTTATTTTTGGCAACGCCCACTTGTTCATTCTTGTAATTCCATAAGTGAATATCTTCCTGTGTGTTTATTTCTACCCCGTTGAAATCTACTTTTGCACAACCAATAGTCCAACCTGCCTTAAGCCAACGTAACTGTTCTAATTTTTCTACACGTTCTTCCTGTGTCACTTCTAAACTTGGATACAACGATAAAGCATCAGCCCTATAACCATATATACCTAGATGCCAATCACCATAACCTGTTATTCCTCTTCCAAACCAAAGTGCTGTATCTCCTGAACGCACCATTTTCACTGTGCTAGGTTTAAGTTGTTCTTCTTCAGTCATATCTGTAAATAATGTTGTGACAGGATAATGTTTTAGATAATCAGCAACAGCATGTATCATTGCAGGTGTTACGTCTGGCATGTCACCTTGTACATTGATATAATTATCATAATCTAGATCACGTGCCGCAATAGAACAACGTTCTGTGCCGTTACTTGCATCACCCGTCATGATATGATTAGGAACTAAACTTGCTATTCTTTTACTGTCAGTAACAACATAGACATCAAAGTCTGTCTGTCTACAAGCATCAAACACTCTTTGTATTAAAGATCTCCCATCTAAGATGTGTAGCATCTTATCAGGATATCTAGTACTATGCAGTCTTGCTGGTATTAGGATAGCTGTACGCATGTATTTCCTCTACTACTTTTTTAAAGTCTTTTAAGTGTAACATATTTGGTCCATCACTAGGAGCATTGTCTGGATCACGATGTACTTCTAAGAAGAAGTTTTTGATTCCTAGTGCCGATCCTGCTCTAGCAAGTCCGGGAACGTATTCTCTGTTTCCGCCAGATGATCCACCCAAACCACCTGGTTTTTGAACCGAGTGTGTAACATCAAAAATAATATCATTATCGTAATTATTAAGCATATAGTCAAGACCGGTAAAGTCAACAACAAGTGTATTGTATCCAAAGCTAGTTCCCCTTTCAGTTATCCAAACTTCTTTAGCACCGTCTGTTTTAGACAAGATGCCTTTGATATCCCACGGAGCAAGAAACTGCCCCTTTTTTATATTTACAATTTTGCCTGTAGCACAAGCCGCCTGTACTAAATCTGTTTGCCTACATAAGAAGGCAGGTATCTGTAAAACATCTATTACATCACTATGGTTTTGGTTAATAGATTCTATTTGTTCTACAGTATGGACATCTGTAAGTATTTTTAGTGTATTGCCGTGCTTTTCTTTGATAAGATAAAAATCCTTCATTGTCTTATCAAAACCTATTCCGCGTATACCGTCCTTACTGCTTCTATTGGCTTTGTCAAAACTGGCTTTAAAATAGTAATCAAATCCGAGATCTTTACAAATCCTGTTACAATGAGAAGCTATCTCAAATGATTCGAAAATGCTTTCGTGTTGACAAGGTCCTGCTATAATTTTCAATGTGATCTCCTTCCGTCAAACACACATACAAAATATAATTCTTCATACATACCTGCATGTACTCTATGGAATACTCCATCTTCAATTAGTACAACATCGCCAGGCTGAACTTTGATAGTATCATCGTCTAATTCCATCTTACCGGTGCCTTCAATAAAATAATATACTTCTTCTTGGCCTTCATGCTTATGACCTGATGTTGATTTTCTTGGTTGCAGGCGTGTGCTACTTACTACTAAATTCTTTAGTGTTGTATTATCTTTTACAACATATCTTTCATCTTGTTTAGCAACTTCTCCGCCTATATCATTAATACTTAATCTCATTATCCACTCACGTATGGTTTGCCATCTTTGAATTTAGCATAAAAGTTTTTCTGTTCATGTATTCTTCCAAGAACATTTTGAAG
>CENP01137875.1_pt1 | contig 18044 bp, 19 predicted proteins | sample 361281 | NCBI WGS metagenome assembly CENP01 (sample SAMEA2591122, study PRJEB7988) | marine metagenome | biome: marine biome (ENVO:00000447); feature: deep chlorophyll maximum layer (ENVO:xxxxxxxx); material: saline water (ENVO:00002010), including plankton (ENVO:xxxxxxxx) | depth 70 m | reverse complement strand
TGCTATGGAGTCTAAATAGTGTCAGATCAAAGAATCATAGACAAATTGGTTACTGCAAGAATTGGATTACTTCTTAAACATCCTTTCTTTGGTAACCTTGCAACAAGATTAAAACTTGTAAATGCTGATGACTGGTGTCCTACTGCGGCCACTGATGGTAGACATTTCTTTTACAATACAAAATTTATTGATTCTTTAACTCCAAAAGAATCAGAATTTTTATTTGGACACGAAGTTCTGCACAATGTATTTGAACATATGTTATTAAGAATAGGTGACAGAGATCCTATGCTTTGGAACATAGCGGCCGATTATGCCGTAAATCAAATTCTTAAAGATGGACAGATTGGTGAAATGCCAAAAGATGCCAAAGGCAAAGACAAAGGATTCCAAGATGACAAATACAAAGATTGGCCTGCAGAAAAAATATATGATGACATTTACAAACAGGCCAAAAAGAACGGTAAAAAAATGTTGGAGAAAATGGGACAACTTATTGATGATCACCAAGAATGGGGCAAAGGTGATAGTCCTCAAGAACAAAAGAAACAGAATCAAAAAGGTTCAGGCAAACCTATATACACTAAACAAGAACTTAAAAAAATAAAAGACGAGATAAAAGAAGCAATGATAAGTGCCGCACAATCAACAGGTGCAAGTAATTTGCCAGGTGCAATACAAAGAATTGTAAAAGACCTTACTGAACCAAAAATGGACTGGAGAGAAATAATCCAGCAACAGATCATGAGCACAATAAAGTCAGACTACACTTGGATGAGGCCCAGTAGAAAAAGTTGGCACACTTCAGCAATACTACCAGGACAGAACAATGACGAAATGATTGATGTGTGTTTGGCTCTAGACGCATCAGGCTCTATCACTGATCAACAGTGCAAAGAGTTTTTAACAGAAGTCAAAAACATAATGGATCAATACAAAGATTTTAGAATACACTTATGGAGTTTTGACACAGAAGTTTTCAATCCAAAAGTGTTTACTCCAGACAATGCAGATGAATTACTTAACTATGAATTTGGCAATGGCGGTGGTACAGAATTTGAATGTAATTGGAAATACATGAAAGACAATGGCATTGAGCCTAAAAAATTTATTATGTTTACAGATGGTTGGCCATTTGACAGTTGGGGTGATCCAGACTACTGTGATACAATATTTTTGATCAATAATCCATATGAACGAAACATTGAAGCACCATTTGGGATGACAGTTGCATATGAGGATTAATAAATTAAATTTTTTCAACAGACGAGTAGATAATATTATGCCACACTTTACAACCTTTTCAAAATGGTTAAACGACTATGACATTGAAAAGATTAACAAATGGATTTACGAAAATTGCACAGGTAGATACTGCGTGGTAAAAGATGTCAAATGGGACAAAGATGCTTGGAAAGGTATGACCACAATTGGATTCGAGCAACCATCTGATATGACTCTGTTTGCGTTAAGTGGTTTAGTAACTGACAAACCTAAATATTAATTACCAAAATACTACCACTTTATTTCCATCCAATCATTGACTCTGATAATTAATTCTAGTATAATTGGTGTATAAGGAGATTTAAATGGCAACAAGAAAAAAGACATTAAAGAAAGAGGCACAGACAAAAGCAAAAGCAACTGCAACGCAAACTGCACCTCAACCAAAACAAGCAACAGCACAAGATTTATCTATTGCTGACTTGAAAAATTTAGCAACTATAATTGATGTTGCATCAACACGTGGAGCCTTTAGAGCAAATGAAATGGCCACAGTTGGAGCAATGTTTAACAAACTACAGGCGTTCTTAGCCAGAGTGGCACCAGAACAAAAGCCTGAAGCAAAACAGCCAACAGCCGCACCAGCGACTGCAGGCAAATAGGAGAACAACATGGTACAACAAATGATGCCAATGGACATTGACGGCACAAAACAAACAGTGCAGTCTAACAGAAGACAATTTAAGCATATAGGAAAATTAAAAGATGATGGTGCTAGTGTGGCAATAATTTTTAGAACTGTACCAGACGAACCTACAAACTGTTTGGTTATGGGTCCTAAATTTTTAGATGACACTAACCACAATGCTTTAATGAACGCAATTGAATCTCAAGAAGGTCAAGCCGCTTTTGAACTTGGCGATGTACTAGCAAGAAGATCATTTCCGGATGGTACTAATATGTTGGCCTTTTTACATCAAGGCAATTACATCAAAAAAATGCCAACTAAAAACGTGATTGTTACAATGGGTTCAGGCAACGATGGAGAAGTTGCTTTAGATGAATTAAACAAACTTATTGCAAAAGAACGTGGCGTCAAAGTTTCAGAATTAGCGGTAGCAGATCCAACACCTAAGCAAACCAAAGATGCCGCAAAAAAAGAAACAGCCAAAAAATAAAAACTGGGCACAACTTTCTCAGCATTTTGTAAAACAATGGCCTGATGTTTTAGAAGGCATTGAACTTTCCAAGATGCCTGTTGACTATCTAGACAGTATACAATTACATCTAAAAAATAATATCACTATCAGCATCGACGTTTTAAAAACACTTAAACGTGCTTCTAAAACAGCCACAGCAGATATGCTTAGAAGATATATTAAAAAACATTATGCTGTAATTAAACACGTGGATCTAAAGTTTAATATGACCAAACTTAAAAGAGACATAAAAGGCAAAACAGCAAAAATGTTAAACAAGGCATTTAAACAATGATAGCCTTGTCTGAGTTTGGCTATGAGCGAGGTTTAGACAATCCAAGCACACAATTCTCATACACTTGGCAAACCAAACAGTTTATACACGGAGAAAAACAAAAAGTATTTGAAGAAACTTTGGCCAACTATTGTGGTGCTGAAGATGCCGCAGGAACCAGTAGTTGCACAACTGCTTTGATGCTTTCATTATTGGCGTTGGGTGTAAAGCCAGGTGATGAAGTAATCACAACTCCTTACACATGGATAAGTTCTGTAGAAGTTATAGCACAGATAGGAGCAAAACCTGTTTTTGTAGATATTAACAGAGACGACATGTGCATAGACACAGATCAAATAAAACAAAAAATCACTGCAAAAACAAAAGCAATACTGTGTGTTGACATATTTGGAAATGTTTGCGACATTGACACATTGAAGTCATTTGGTTTACCTGTAATTGAAGACGCCGCACAGAGTATAGGAGCAAAATATAAAGGTGTTAACATAGGTGGCCAAGCGGATCTTACTTGTTTTAGTTTTTATCCAACTAAAAATTTAGCCTGTTGGGGTGACGGAGGTGCAGTCACTGGCAGTAAAGAATTAATAGAAGAAATAAAACTTTTACGTAATCACGCACAACACAAAAAATTTAACACAATCAAAGTTGGATACAATGCGAGAATGGACACAATACAAGCAGAAATTTTATCTAACAAATTTCCGTATCTTGACAAATGGAATTCAAGAAGAAAACAAATTGCTGAACACTACAATAGTAATTTTAAAGATATATTAGAATTGCAGAAAAACAAAGATTATTCAGAAAGTGTCTGGCATCAATATGTAATTCGTACAACAAATAACAAAGACATACAAGCAAAACTAGGTGACGAACAAATACAAAGCAGAGTGTACTATGAAACACCATTGCATAAAACCCAACCTTACAACGATGGCCACACATATGAAAACACAGAATTTTCAAGTAAAACTGGTTTAGCCATACCTGTTCATCAATATCTTACAGACGAGGATGTTGAAAAAATAATCAAGGTGGTTAGATCATGAAACTAGCATTAATTGGACAAGGATATTGGGGAACAAAAATTGCAAAAGAATGTTATGCACTGAATATACAAACAGATGTATTTGAAATAGGCAGTGACATATCAGGAATAAATCCTAAAACTCACAACGGTGTTATTGTTGCTACACCCGCCGAAGACCACGCAAACACAACAATACAACTTCTAAAAAATCAGAATAATATTTTAGTTGAAAAACCTATTGCACAAAATAGCCAGGAATTAAAAAGGATATGCAATGCAATTACAAATCAAAAAGTTATGGTTGGACATATTTTACTTTACAATAACCTATACAAAAAAATTAAGCCACTTATAAAAAATTTAAAATATGTGCATGTAAGAAGAAACGCATGGGGCAGATTTAAAAAAAATATAACACCAATACTAAACCTTGCACCACATGACGTTGCACTTTTTGATGATTTATTTAAACGTAATCCATTAAGTGTATACAGTCATGGAGTAAAGATTACAGGCCACGCACAACCTGATGTGGTTTATTGTTTTCTTGACTATGGCTCACAGCATGTTACATTAGAATTGGGTTGGTACAACCACGAAAAAGTAAGAGAAACAAATTTTGTATGCGACACAAAGCATATTGTATGGAACGATTTGGATAAAAGCATTTGGATAAAAGAACTATTTCTTGATGAAAACAAAAGGCAACAACAAGGGCCATCTCATCAATTGCATATTGATGACGATATATCACCTTTACAAAATCAAATCAAAGCATTTCAAGACTATGTAATGGAAAATAAATTGCCAATTTCTAATTTAAATCATGCCAACAGAGTAACAAAAATTGTTGATGCATTGGAAGAAAGTTATAATAAAGGAACAAAGATATGTCTGTGAAGAAAATACTTGCCATAGGTGCTCATCCTGATGATGTAGAACTAGGATGTAGTGGTACACTTTTAAAGTACCAACAACAAGGTGCGGAAATAGATATCGTGGTAACACGAGATGATAATGCTCCAAGACCTAGTGTTCATAGATCAAGAGACAAAATGATCGAGGAATACAAAAAAGCAGAAAGTATTTTTGGTATAAAATATTATATAATGAAAAATCCGGTGACAGAAGAAGGCCGACCAATGCTGGAGTGGAATAGTACATTTGTGAAAATGATGGATGACATAGTTCATAATAAAAATTATGATCTAATTATTACACACAGTCCAGGGGATCATCACCAAGACCATGTAAACACTTTTAACATTGTCAACAGCAGTCTTCGTAGATGGCAAGGTGAGTTCTGGTTAATGGAAGCAGGTCCATATAGTAATAAAAACAAATTGTTCAATCCAACAGTGTTTGTAGATATAAGTGAACACATTGATAAAAAAATACAATTAGTAAGTTGTTACGACAGTTATTTTAATGAAACTTTACTACACAACATAAAAGGACTAGCCGCATATAGAGGGCAAATGACTGCTACAAAATATGCAGAAGCCTTTGAACTAAAATGGAGAACAGTGTGAGAATATTAATATTAGGTGGATATGGATTTATCGGAAGTCATATAGCAGAAAAACTCAACAAACAAAATCACACAGTAGGTATAGTAGACTGTTTTCATCAATACTACACATTTCCTGATTGGGAATATCAGCCATTAATGTCTCAAAGAAAACAACTTGCCAATCCTGCTAAAGAATATATTGGACAGATTGAAAACTTACAATTTATGCAAAATGTATTTGCTGACTTTAAACCAGACAGAGTCATACATGTTGCAACTTATCCAAATGCAAAAATGGTTGCTAGAAATGTTTTAGATGCCACCAACAACATGATTACTGCCACAGCATATATTCTTGATTTGTGCGTAAAGCACAAAGTAACAAAATTCGTTTTTGCATCAAGTAGTATGGTCTATGGAGAATTTGATAACAATATTCCAGACGAAACAGTTGAACCTAGGCCTAACACTTTGTATGGAAGTTACAAAAGGCAAGGTGAATTGATGTGTAAAATTTGGCACAGAGAAAAAGGATTACCCTATGTTATCATGAGACCTTCAGCATTATATGGATGCACTGATGCCATTGTGAGAGTGATAAGTCAATTGACCAAGAACGCACTAACAACAGGCAAAATGACTGTACAAGGACCAGATAACAAATTGGATTTTTCTAATGTAAAAGAAGTTGCTGAATATTTTGTGTTGGCTTGTACAAGTGAAGTATACAACGAAACTTTTAATTGCACACGTGGTTATGGCAGAAAAATAATTGAAGCCGCTGAACTTGTTAAGAATACACTAGGCACCGGTGAAATTATTACTAAACCACATGATAAATTTTATCCTAGCAGAGACACACTAAACAGTGACAAAATAAAAACCATGTTAAACTATGCACCTTCTATTGATATTGAAACAGGTATCCCAGAATATATAGATTGGTTTTTAAAACAAAAATTTTATATTGATAATTTAAATATTAATACAACGGTTCATTTGGATACAGTTGTTTAAATTTTGCCCTACAAAAGTCCCAACTGTAAGTTTTAAGAATAGTTTCTAAATTGTAATTTGACTCTTCAGTAAATTTTTTACCTTCTTGTGCGCCTTTTTGCAACCATTCATGATCGCAGGCTAACCACTTTTTAATTCTAAAATTATTTTCAACTGTTGGTTTATTTTTGTACCAATACACTAATTTTGCAACTTCTCTAAATCCATTTTTCCATGAAGTATAATTGTCTGGAGTCAATAAAGCACTTGAGGCATAACCTGGAATAACTTCGTGTGGTTTACTTAATGTAAAGTCAAGCACAAGATCAGGTGTGGCAAGTGTATGTGTTTTGTTGTAAAGGTTAATATTGTATGTGCCGTAATTTATTTTAAGTTCAGGCAAATACGACTGAAAAATATAATGTCTCTTTGATTTGGCTCTATCAACCTGAAAGTCAAAACTAAACCATCTATGTGTCCGACTTTTGGCAAACACAGCATAAAAATATTCTGTGTTGGATCTTCTCGCGGTTTCTTTATATGCTTCTGACCTTCCGTTGATCCCTTGTACCCATTCTAATCTGTTTGGCAAATTTTCTTCTTTGAAATGGTTAGTAAGATCTGTCCAATTCTGTTTTTCAAAAGGTTCGCCATTGCTGATATAAAAAGTGTCAAAGCAGTCTTTTTGTTCAGGTTTTGCAATGTTGAATATGTATGGATAGTCATAGATGTCTATTTTAATCTGTGGTATGGCTATCTTTGGCACATAAAATACATCTTTGTATCTTATTATTTTTAAATCGTCCCAATAAGATGGATAAACTTGTTTTGTTTCTGCATCTTTAGGTTTATAACAAATATATTGATGACGTGGTTCAAATGTTTGTGGTAATGATTCTACAGCATTTGATAAATCGTAATAGTATTCATCTATATGGTTGTCATACTTGATATTGTCCGAGATATGATAATTTATATCACGATAGTCTCTTAAAAACTTTGGGTCTTGTTCATTAAAGTTTTTTGCAACTAAAAATGTATCACCTTCTGTTTGTTCCGGTACATTCCAAACGTGCAGTTGGTCTTTTTCAAACTGTTCCGGTATAAAATCAAAATCTACTGTGCTGTAATCACAAACACTACTTAATAACCATGCATGTGAAGTTTTTGAATGTTCTGCCGCATATTTCAAAAGATGTTTAAAATTTTTAATAAACGGTAACACTTCTACATAAGGAAATTTTTCTTTTATTGTAGCAATGTTTTTTTTGCTATCTTTGTTTTTAAAATCTATACAGTAACAATCAAACGCCATAAAAGTAATTTATTTTATTACAAATGTAATCTATTTCATTATTTTTTAAATATGGATAAATTGGCAAACTTAAACACTGTGCTTGTATTAGTTCTGCCATTGGATAATGATTAGTTGGTATATCATCTAGTAAATAGGTATAATGTATTTGTGTTTGTATCCCACTTTTTTCCAAAAAAGTTTTTAGTTTGTTTCTTTCGTTTGACAAAATCACACACTTATGCATACTACTAAACAATCCTTTTTCAGTTGTTTTCAAAAATTGTATATTAGGTAAATTTTTTTGATACCTTTGGTAAATTTTTAATCTCATTTTTTGCAGTTTGTCAAACTTGCCAAGTAAAAAGGTCATTTGGTTTGCATGATCTTCACTTATCCAACTGTTATGACCTGTAGGACCTTTTCTTAAATCCAACAGTTTTTTATATGTTTGAAAACTATCTGTTAGAATCATGCCTCCTGTTCCAAAACAAGGTAAGTTTTTTGTTGGACTAAAACTGTACACACTTATTTTGCCTAGTTTACCACTTGGTCTACCATGGTACCATGCACCCTGTGACTGTGCGGCATCTTCTATCAGCGGTATACCTCTGTCATCACAAAATTTATTCAATCTGTCATAGTCAGCAGGATTACCATATAAATTGACATATACAACAGCATCAACTTCTACTCCGTCTAAGGATCCAATGTTGCCAATAGAGTCAACATCAATATATTTTATTTTTGCCCCAAGTCTTGTGATAGCATCTCTTGTGGCACTGTAACTAATAACAGGACAAGCAATAGTGCTGTTGTGGTCTAGTCCTAAAGCCTTCATAGCAAAATACAAACCATCTGTTGCACTGCCTACACCTACACCAAATTTTCTAAATGCTTGTTTGGCAATTTTAGTTTCAAATTTTTGCAAATATTCGCCTTGAACAACACGTCCAGTATTCCATGTCTCCATGGCTCTACGAGTAAGACGATACCAAAATTCGTTATACAATCTATCTACACCGTTAAATTTAATTTCCATAATAATTTTTTATCCATCTGTAAGTGCTTACAAGTCCTTCTGCAAAATTAAATTTAGGATGATAATCAACAAGTTCTCTTGCTCTTGTAATATCTAAAGTACCTCTGTCAGGATATAAAGCATGTCTTCCTGTATCTACAATTTTGCTTTTACTGTTTGTAATTTTAACAATCTCCTCAGCGGCTTTTTGAAGTGTGATTGCGTTACCATAGGTAATATTAAAACTAGTGTTGTGTATTTTTGAAAGTGCCACATCAATAATGCCTTGTGCGGCATCACCCCTATATGTAAAGTCAACTTTATTTTTACCATTGTGTACATTAAGATCTTTGTTTTGCATGGCCGCTTCAAAAAATTTACTCACTACTCTATCTGGCAAATCGCCTGGGCCGTATACACCACTGGGTCTAATGATGTTATATTTTAAATTTGAATCTTTACAGAACAATTTTACAAGTCGTTCACCTGTAAGTTTTGCTTCTCCGTAAATGTTTATTGGTTTTGTTTTTCCGTCTTCTTTTGTTTTTTTATAAAAATTTCCATACACCATTGAAGAACTTATGTAAACAAATTTCTTTGCTCCAAACTGTTTGGCGTGCCATAACATATTTGTAGTGCCTTTTACAATCTGTTCAATGCCTGCAATGGGATCTTTGTTTACAATTTTTGCTCTTGGATACGATGCCAAATGTATTACAATATCTGGTCGACTTTTAAATGCTTTCAGTCCTGCCATTCGATCAATAACTGTATCTTCCATAGTAGTAACTTTTGTCCATTTTCTTGTTCTCCATTTGACTAACCTGCGAAGTTCTTGTTTGTCAACAATGCCATAGGTTTCCATGTTATCTAAAACAGTCACACTGTGTTTTTTACACAGTAGTTCTACTATCTTGGAACCAATAAATCCGTAACCGCCTGTGACTAATATTTTCATTAAAAAACTTTCACTCCGTATTTGTTCTCAAATGCTTTACCATCAGCACTGTCATTCACAATTGGCTGACCCTTTATATTCAAACTAGTGTTCAAAAGTATAGGGCAACCAGTCTGTTTTTTCCACTCTTTTAACAGTTCATAAAAGCCTGGATTATCCGTCTTACGCACCGTTTGAACCCTACTTGTGCCGTCATGGTGTATGATAGCCGGAAAGTCTTTACCAGCAGTACACGCCGCTGTAAATTGCATATAAGGGGTGTTTTTGACGTGTGTAGGTAGGTCAAAATAATCGTTTACATCCTCTTCTAATATGGCAGGAGCAAACGGTCTAAACTTCTGTCTTCTCTTAATTTGGTTTACCAAATCTTTAACTTCTGGTCCTCTTGGGTCGGCAAGTAATGATCTATTACCAAGTGCTCTTGGTCCAAACTCTGCTCGGCCATTTGCCACTCCACACATTTTGTTTTCTTTTAATTCTTTTATTATTTTTTCTACAGGATATTCTCCTTCTATATTGTGTCCTAAAAAAGGATGTTGCCAATTCAAAAACTTTTTCTCTGCGGCCGCAACACAGCCAATACTGGAACCTGCATCTCCTGGGTTTGGCATAATCCATATGTCATCAAACAATCCTAGATTTGCCAGTTTACTGTTTGCCGCACAGTTAAGTGCTACTCCTCCGCCAAACACAAGATTGTGTTTTGGATACATCAAACCCTTAGGTGGCAAATAAGAAGCGGCCTTACTCCATAAGTTTGCTAAAAGTTCTTCGGTTACTGCCTGTATAGAAGCGGCAATGTCCATTGGGTCTGCTTCCGGCATCCAGTCTTTTAGGCCGATATGAAGATTGTGCTTCAGTTGAAACGGCATAGGTCTCTGTATAAACTCTCTATATATTTTGTCTTTATACTTAGGTTCTCCATAAGCGGCCATGCCCATTAGAATATATTCTTCTTCTGCAGGCTTTAAACCAACTCGTTGTGTAAAAGCACTATACAGTATACCTATTGAATGTGGATACTTAACTGTTTCTTTCAAGTTCATTTGCCCACCGGATGCTGTCCAGATACTGATTGTGTCCCATTCGCCAATAGCATCAACTGTCAAAATTACACAGTCACGGAAAGGTGCTGTATAATAGCCAGTGGCCGCATGTGACTCATGATGTTTCACATATTGATCTATTTTAATACCAAACTTTCTGCAATGATCAGATGGCATCTCACTTAGGCTAAAAGCAAGTCCATATTGCCCTGCATACAATTGTCTAGTTTTTTTTAATAATGGTTTTTCGTAGTAAACAACTTTATCAAATGGCCCATAAGACTTTGCCTCATTAACAATCTGTTGATTGAGATAATGATCATTTTTTATTTTGCTGTAACGTTCTGCATGAGCGGCCCATAATATTTCAGAACCATCAATCACAGCCATAGCGGCATCATGGTTCATGCAGTTTATACCTAATATTCTCATTTTACTTGTATATAAAAGGGTCTTTCTTTTTAAGTTCTTTGATTCTTTTTCGGTATTCTATTTCTTTTTTTACCTTATTGATCAAAAACTTTATCCATTTGAACATTTATTCTCCTTGGTTTTTAATTGTTTGTAAAAACTTTGTTTTCATTAATTTTACAGCATCTTGGTGGGCAGAATCAAGTGGATGTGTGGTGCCTCTGTCGTATTTGTTTAGCAATGCCCATTGGTCAAAACCCATCATTCTTTCGCCAAACCAAAACCAGTTGGTAAAATTAATTTCTTTATACATTGAACTTAACAGTGTGTCTGTTTGGAAATGCGGTGTAAATTCATCGTAGAACAAAGTGTTACTGGCCAATGTAAAAAAATATGGAATATTTTTCTTTTCCAAAATATTCTGTAGCCAAATTATACTTTGCCAACTTAGATAAACTTCATGGTACTGATTGGCCGCATGTCTGTACAGACTGTCTGCAAATTCAACAACTCCGGTGTCTTTAAGTCTTTCCATACGCTTCAGCCAAATTTGTTTTTGAGCATCATTATCTTTTAGTGTTGTAAGAACTTTGTTTTGTTCGGTACTAGTGTCCCATGGAGTAATTGGCGCCCAGCGGCCTTTTTCCAAATTGTTGTGCCTTGGCATGGCCCAATCATATCTGGAAGGAAATGTCCACATTACAATAACTGCATGAGTATCATAATTTGTGACAAATTCAAATACTCTTCTTGCAATAGCACTATTACCTATGCCTGCTCCTGCTGTGCAATGATAGTCAGCGCCTGTCTCTTTTGTGAGAATACTGCTCCAGGTCAGTTTAGATGCTAGAGACTTTTCACGATTACAATCTGACAGTTCGTGACCGTAAGTAAAACTGCAACCACCTGCTACTATGTTTTTAGTCATACACCCTCAACACTTTGTTTAGCAATGGAAATACATCACCAAAATTTTCATGCCGGTAAGCATCAGTTGTGAGTATTCTGTCCTGTCTTTGTTTTCGCATTTCAGGGGTATCTCTGTCTGCTGAATTCATAAAACGCAGTGTTGGTTGAAAGTCAGTCAGCATTGAATATCGACTGTTAACTATATTTTTAACATTTTTTGGAAGTGTCTGTATATTGAAATAATCAGGATCAAATAGTGTATTAACGTAAAAAAATTTAGGTTGATACTGTTTTACCCAAAATGCAATTTTGGCTAAACTAAAAATGTTAAAAATACTAACTGTGGTACAGATTTGAAAGTCCATGTTTGCAGTTTTTCTTTCTTTCCATTTTACTAAATTTGCACCTACCTGTCTCCAATTTGCTGGATGTCTTTGATATTCGAATTGGTCTCCAACATCATCTATACTAAATGCCACTTCTACGTGTTTAAAATATGCCCAAAGATCAAATATCTCAGGTGGAGGTAATTGTGTTCCATTTGTGTTATAGTGTATATCAATGTTTTTTGCATAACCTTTTTCAACACAGTGCATAAGGATTTTGAAATGATCTTTTATCATAAAAGGTTCACCTCCTGTGAATTCAAAGTATTCTGCATCTTTAAGATCTTCTTTCAGGTCTTCAAAAAACTGAGGGTTACGTTTTGGCCAACCGCCTTCTTTTAAATTTTTTCTAGCAATAGGATTTTCACCATAATCCAGTTCTTCTTGTGCCCATTTTGAACTGCTCCAACTACCACAGATCCTGCATTTTAAATTACACACATTGCCCAACTTAAAGTCAATAAATTTTAAGGTTGGCTCGCTATCAGGGGTCCACTGTTCTAAACTTTTTTTCATTTTGTAAATGCTGTTCATTCTTTTTGAAGTTTTGCCTGCATCTTCTTCTGACCAACAGTTTGTACAACCAGACGGACGTTTGCCATCCTTAAACTGCTGTCGCAAATCTTTCATGTACTGATGCTTTTGTATATTTTTTAAACTTTCATCATACACTTTGACATCAGGAACCGATCCTTTATACAAACAACACGGAGATGCTCCACCGTTTACGTCAACTTCTAAATGTGTCCATGGCAACGGACACACATTTGTTTTTAAATACCGTTCCACCACTCTAACATCCTTTTATCTTTGCTTAAAATTTTTGTTATATCTTGTCTCCTAATTTTGTCAAGCCAAAGTTGTCTTGTTTTACCTTGCTTGGTTGGAGTAAAAGTTTCTCTATTTTTTAAATTTTTTAATACTTCTATCAGTGCCCTCTGTTTATGTGTGGCTTTTGGAATCATGTAAGCAAGTGCTTCGTCAATAATTGTGTGCAAAAGTTCTTTTGGTAGTGACAAAGGACTTAAAATTTCGTCGTTGCTAAAAGTAAACATGACCTTTGTTAATATTTCTGTGTTTAATTGTTGACTTAGATCAAACATATTTTTTAGTTCTAACAAACCTAGCAATGTAATTGTAAAGTCTAAACGCATCTGTCTGGGGTTGGTTGCTACACTTAATCCTTCTTTAAAGTTTCTCAGCCATTGTTCATAATTTAAACCATCTCTAATGTATTCTCCAGTTTCTCCTGTGCCGTCAATACTGGCACATATTTGATAATCGTTAAAATATCCTAAAAGACTGAAGAGATTAGATTTTCCAAAAGATGTTCTACTAAGATTACTGTTATATCTCACATAAACTTCATCTGCAAATCCTAGTTCAATAATTCTTTCCATTGCTTTCCAATGCATTTCCCACATTAATGGTTCTCCTCCACACCAATAAATTTCCCGAATCTGTTTGGTTTCAATAGCATCTACAAATTCTTGAACAACTTGCTTGTCTTGAAATCTTTTGATTTGTTCTCTTAACGGTGATGCCATCCAAGGTGAGGTATCTGTTTTCCATTTTTTATGTTTTCTTGTTTCTGCTTCCCAACTTGAACTTAACATGTCTCCGCACATTCTACATTTAAAATTGCAAAGGTTATTGAACCTATAATCAAAACTTATTGTTTTCATTGTAGTGTGTCCTGTGTCATCTGTTGAAGCATATGCCTCATCAATTTTGTGCCTAAACAATCTATTAAAATATGACCTGTACACATCTACGTTAAGCAGTTTATCGTTACATACTTCACATTCCTTTAATGTTTCTCCAGCCATCATTCTTGTCCTTACTGACTTCATGTGATCGCTATTCCAGTGTTCTTCTAGTGTTAAAGGTTTATATTCTTTGGCATCGTTGCCAGTGTCAATATATTGCTTAAAACTTTGTGCTGGTTCTCGAGAAGCACAACACAAACGCCTTTCGGTCTGTGGACTTAGATAAGTGTGAGTCCAGGGTGCCATACAAAATGTTTTGTTTCCGTCTTTGGGTAATATTCTTTCTTTTTTTATATTAGCCACAGTACCTTGTCTTGGCCATCTTTCTTCTGCTGTTGGAAATCTATTTGTCATGTTTGTCAAATAACTCCTTAAGTTCAGGAAACACTTCTACTAATTTTTCATTTCTTACTTTGTCATATTTTTTAGTCATGTCAAAAAACATAGGCAAATTGAAACTTGTATCTTTACTGTTCATCCATTTTATTGCACTTTCAAAACCTTTTGTTGCTCTAGTCAAATGATCTCGATTTTTTAACCATTCTATGTGTGCTCTATATTTTTTTTCAACTTTTATTTTCCAATCTTTTGGAAACATATCCATTCTTTGCCATTTAGGCCATTGTAATAAATTAAAGTTAAAATCTTGTGGTTTAATAAGTCCTTGTTCTACCCAGTTTTTATGAAAGTCTACAACATGCAAAGCATTGACAAGTCCAACTGTGGCACTAATATAAAAATCAACTTTTGGTGCAACTTCTAACATCTTTTTTCTGTTGGCTAAAGTTTCTTCCCATTTAGTTCCTTTACGCATTAATTCTGCACGAACACCTTCTGCATCTAAACTTGCCCCAACACTAACACTGTCAAATTTATTCCATAATTCTAGTACATCCATATCTTTAAATTTTAATTTGCTAAAGTTTGTGTTGTAAATTAAACGCACATGAAACATTTTTCGTTTTTCTAATTCTTTTAATATTCTGTAATGTTCTTCCATTATAAGTGGTTCACCACCTGCAAAGTAAAACTGTTCTACATGATCAAACTGTTTTAACATCTGTTCCCATATGTCGTCAGATGTTCTACCTACTCTCATAATTTTTGGATGCCCAGGATCTTTGCCATGAATCTTTTTAGTATCTTCATACCAATTGGAACTGAACCAAGATCCGCAACTTCTACAAGCCATGTTGCAAAGATTTGAAAAACGTATGTCCCAATATTTTATAATGAAGTCAGCACTGCCATCGGCTTGTGTGCTATCAACCAATCCTACGTTATGTCCAAAATGTTTGTTTGAACTTAAACGTAGACTAAAAAATCCTGACTTTTCTTGGTCATAACATTTTGCACACTGTTTGCTTTTTTTGTTATTCAGCATGTTAAGACGCATCTGTTTTAACTCCTTGCCGTTAAACACAGTTTCCATTGAATCTTTATTAAGATCGCCTACTGGATAGTTGTCCAAGCCAAAGCAACAAGGATATGCTCTACCGTCCGGAAAAGCATGTAAGTGTAGCCATGGAGCCATACAAAATGAATCACTTTCCAACAGCAGTTCTTTCTGCCTAGGGGTCATGTCTTTTATCTTTAATTTTTCTGGTTCTTTAGCACCGTACTCATAAGCCATTGTACCAATCTCCTATTATTGGGAAAGTTTTAGTAAAATTTTTATTTCTTCGCTCGTCGTATTGTTTATAAAAGTTTTTGAAATCAGACCTCAATTTTGGTAAATCAAATGCTTCACTGTGGGGTGTCTTTACAATATCAAGGTAATCTACTAGTCTTGATGTGTGTGCCACCTCCATTGGTTCTAAATCGCCTATATTTTTATCCAACCATATTTGTAAATTTTGTTTGAACTTTGTTCTTAAATTGTCTGGCAGAACTAAAGGAGACTGAAAACTTGGAAACCTCAAAATATTTAAAGTAAAATTTAAATTTACATCATATACTCTTTTAAAATCTCTTTTGTTCTTAACCATTTCATCTAAAAAATCTGGAAGTGATTCCAAACATAAAGCATTGATTGTACACATATTGTGGATACCTGCAGGTCTAATATCTGGCAAATTTACAAAATTTGTATACCATGTGGTGTAGTCCATGCCGTCTCTGATATAATTAGACTGTTCATATGTGGATTCATTTGATGTGTAAATGTGTAAATTAGGAACATGTTTGACTTTGTCTAAAAATTTTTTAAACAATTCTTTTTTTGGCACTAAATTTGAATTAATTGCAAGACGTAAATTTGGATTTACTTTACCTTTTTGGGTTTCAAACCAATCCAGCAATCTCCATAAACTTGGTGACATCATAGGTTCTCCACCCGTAATTCTTAGTTCTTCTAAAGTCTTGTGGAGATCAGTTTCCCACCATTTAAAAAATGCTTCAACATATGGATTTGTTTCTTTGTCTTTATAAAGTTGGGCACCTTTGTGTTGATGTGTAAAATGATTTCTACCATCTGATACAAGATTTTTGTAAGGTCCTTTTTGTTTTATATCTCTTACCCAAGTGCTACTGAAAGCAGGATTACAATATGTACAAGCAAAGTTACAAGTTCTATCAAAAGCAATTTCTAAAGTTTTTAAGTTGACGTCTTCAGTTATAGCAGTTTTACTTGCTTGAACTAGGTCCTGCTGTTGATACAATTTGCTTTTGTATACCCTGTCGCTTATGGCATCTCTGCCCATGTCTTCAATCTTCCAACAGTATTCACAGCCTTTTGGACGTTCGCCAGCAATCATTTTTGCTCTATCTTGTTTTTTCTGCGGAGTATTATGCAACAGTTTTGGATTTTGTTGAACTTTGTTGATATCAACTTTGTGTGCAGGTGGATGGTGACAACTGGTTGTCATTCCTGACCCTAACCATATTGTAGCATTATACCATTTTGCACCACAGAAACTTGGTGATATTTTGTTTAAAACTTGCTGTTTGAAATCTAGATCTTTCATTTAATATTTAAATTGTTTTACACTCCTGCCAAAATTCTTCCATTTCAGGAAAAGTTTTTTCAAAACTTGTTCCGCGTCTGCGATCGTGTTCGTTAAAAAATGCGTAAAAGTTCTTTTTGTGCTGTGCGTTAGCGTCTAAATTATTGCGCCAGTAATCTAAATTACGTTGCATTTTTTGAATTTCGAAGTCCTTATATACAGCGTAAGATGACCATTCTGGATCTTTGAACTCTCCTTCCTGAAATTTCTTCATCATGTCTATGTTGTCTTCATGAATCATCTGATAACTTTCCGGTAGCAAAGTAATCTGTTGCCATGCAGGTTGTCTTAGCAGTGGTATATCGAACCAGACTCTTTGATATGTGGTGCTGAAACGCTGTCTTAACTGTCTAATATATTCTAAAAGTTTGTCCAAACTTGTAACACTAAGGTTATTGTATGTGATAATAAATGTCACACTGTTTCGCACAGGAATACGCTCAAGAAACTCTTCCACTGTGTCTGTAAAATAGTTCCAGTTGAGTCCATATCTTATGTATTCTGCCTGCGGGCCAAAAGCATCTACACTTACAAACTGCATGAAATGTTCAACATGCTCATCTAAGCATATTCTTTTGACCATATCAAAGTATTTGTTTTTTAATTTGGCATCAGGTGGACACATGTTACTGGTTACATTTAGATGTAGATCTTTTTTGGGATTGTCTATTACATATTGTAACACTTTGTAGGTGTTGTGATCCATCATGGGTTCACCGCCTGTCATTCTAAAGTGTTTGAGATTTTTGTACAATGTGGGCCACCATTTCCAAAACGCAGTCACATAAGGATTTGTTTCTCTGTGTGGAATAGGTTTACGTGCACCTTGAAAGTGTTCTGGAGCATTGTGAGCCGGTGATGTAGGATACTGTCCATATGTGTCTATTTCTTTGCCCCAGGTGGTTGAAAACTGTGGCGAACAGTAACTACATTTAAAATTACAGCCGTGATTAAAATTAACTTCAACATATCTCGGTGTCCAGTTGGT
>CENP01449889.1_pt1 | contig 18062 bp, 7 predicted proteins | sample 361281 | NCBI WGS metagenome assembly CENP01 (sample SAMEA2591122, study PRJEB7988) | marine metagenome | biome: marine biome (ENVO:00000447); feature: deep chlorophyll maximum layer (ENVO:xxxxxxxx); material: saline water (ENVO:00002010), including plankton (ENVO:xxxxxxxx) | depth 70 m | reverse complement strand
TCTTTTGTTTCATTTTGAATATCAGCTTTATCCAACAAACCCAGACCAAGCAATTCAGAGGTCATCAGTTTACCAACTTCAACGTGATATCCTTTCCAATCAGCACCAGGAATTAGCATTTTTGTTGCTCCTTTTTTAACTCGCAGTACAGCGTTATAAATGTCTTTTTGTCTTTTGTTGTAGCATCCTGAAACTGGAATGGTTCTAGTCATATCACTAGAATAATTTGCGTATTCAGCGCCAACATCCATCAGAATTAACTCGCCATTTTTACATTGTTTGTTGTTTTGTGTGTAATGAAGAATATTAGCATTATTACCTGATGCAATAATTGGCGAATATGCGAACTTTTTGGATCTATTTTTTAAAAATTCATGAATAAATTCTGCCTCAATTTCATATTCCCACACACCATCTTTTACAAAATTTAAAACTCTTCTAAATCCTTTGTTCGTAATGTTACAAGCTGTCTGAATGAGCTCTAGCTCAATATTTTCCTTGACGGATCTAAGTTGTTGTAATACAGGATTACTTCTATCTTTTTTAATTTTAGGAAATTTATTTTCCAACCATTTATTAAATCTTTCCTCTCGGGTTTCAACTTCTACATTTGCTCTGTAATGTTCATTATGATTATAGTATATGCTTTCACAATGCATTACCACTTTATCAATAACTTTTTCCATTTCATTGATCCAGAATACTGATTTAATTCCACTGGTTTCAAAAGCTTGTTGTTTGGTTAACTTTTCCCCTTCCCAAATTGCAATATGTTCATTGGTTTCTTTTAAAAAAAGCACCTCACGATGCTTAGGATCCCTTGCGTTTGGACAAAGCATTAAGACACTTTCCTCTTGATCAACTCCGGAAAGATAAAAAATATCACGATGCTGCTCAAAGGGAAGTGTAGAATCTGCGCTGATGGGATAGATATCATTAGAGTTGAAAAAAGCCACACTATTTGGCTTCATCATTTCAATAAACTTCTTCCTATTTTTAATAAATAAACTTGAGTCAATTTTGTGATATTTCATCTATCATTAAATTTTATTCCATAACAAATTTAACATAACTATTTTAAGTATTAATTGTTTGCCTAAGAATCTTATCGTTCTTAAATTTGTATAATGAAAAACTTTATTGCCACATCTATCGGAAAAAAATTTGCAATGGCTCTTTCTGCAATTTTTTTAATGGTATTTCTCCTGCAACATTTTTTAATAAATATAACTTCTGTTTTTAGTGCGGATATTTTTAATTTTCTTTCCCATTTCATGGGTACCAACCCGCTTGTTCAATTCATTCTACAGCCCATATTAATCGCTGGTGTGATATTTCATTTTGTTATGGGGTTTTATCTTGAATTTCAAAACAGAAAAGCTACTAAATATGAATATCATAAGCTAAGAGGCGGAGCAAATTCTACGTGGATGAGTAGGAACATGATTTGGAGTGGATTGGTAATTCTTTCTTTTTTAATTCTTCATTTTATTGACTTTTGGTTTCCTGAAATGAATTATAAATATGTAGAGTTTCTTCCCGAAGATCCAAACAGATATTATGAGGAGTTAGTTCATAAATTTGAAAACCCCATAAGAGTTCTGTTTTACTGTGTTTCTTTCGTTTTGCTTTCCTTGCATTTACTACATGGTTTTTCTTCATCACTTAAATCTATGGGGACTAATAAAACTTATGTTTCTACTGTTAAGAATCTAAGTAATTTCTATGCTATTGGTATTCCTGCCGGTTTTTGTTTTATTGCTGTTTTTCATTTAGTATCCCACTTATAAATTATTAAATGATTGAAAAATAACGTGTTACAAAACGTGTTACAATTTTATGTCAATTATTATGTTTGCTTTTAAATATTTCATATTTTTGTATAAAATTTAGAAATGTCAAAAAAGAAGTTAACATTCTCTTTAAATTATAGAAAACCTAAGTCACAGTACAAAGACTCTGATGAGTTAATGATATGTATCCGCTATTATCATAAATGCAGTAATACAGATAAAACTAAAATTTTCAAAAAGAGTACTGGGGTTAAATGCATGTTAAAAGATTGGAATACAGACTGGCATAAAAGCAATGATCGCGAGCCCGTAAAATCTACTGATCCAAATGCCAAGAAAAAAAATAAAATTTTAAAAGAAAAGGTAAAAAGTTTCGATATTGATGAGCTGTACAGCTCAGTAAAAAATGATTCGTATTCACCTTATTTACATTCTAAGATTCCTTTTGGTGAGCTTGAAAAAAAGTGGACCAATCATAAAAATACTATTGATCTGGTAAGCCCTGCCAATAAAAGAAATATTGATATTATCGTTGTAGGTACAGGACTTGCTGGAGGATCTGCCGCTGCTACTTTAGCAGAACTTGGTTACAATGTGAAAGCTTTTTGTTTTCAAGATTCGCCAAGAAGAGCACACTCCATCGCTGCACAGGGTGGGATCAATGCCGCAAAAAATTACCAGGGAGATGGTGATTCTATTTATCGTTTATTTTATGATACCGTAAAAGGTGGGGATTACAGATCCAGAGAAGAAAATGTTTACAGGCTCGCTGAAGTTTCTGCAAATATTATTGATCAGTGCGTGGCACAAGGGGTTCCCTTTGCTAGAGACTATGGAGGTCTACTGGACAATCGATCTTTTGGAGGTGTATTGGTTTCTAGAACTTTTTATGCCAAGGGACAAACAGGGCAACAATTATTACTCGGAGCCTATTCGGCAATGAATAGACAAATCGCTAGGGGAAAAATTAAAATGTATAACCGTCATGAGATGTTAGACATTGTTAAAGTAGATGGGAAAGCAAGAGGAATCATTACCAGAAACTTAGTGAACGGTGAAATTGAAAGACATTCTGCTCACGCTGTTGTACTTGCAAGTGGTGGATATGGAAATGTATTTTATTTATCCACCAATGCAATGGGTAGTAATGTAACGGCTGCATGGAAAGCACACAAAAGAGGAGCCTACTTTGCTAATCCTTGTTTTACCCAAATACATCCTACTTGTATTCCTGTTTCGGGAGATCACCAATCCAAGTTAACCCTTATGTCAGAGTCTTTGAGGAATGATGGGAGAATTTGGGTTCCAAAAAAATCAGAAGATGCTAAAAATGTCAGATCTGGAAAATTAAAACCCACGGAAATAGCTGAGAACGATAGAGATTACTTTTTAGAAAGAAGATATCCCGCATTTGGAAACCTTGTTCCAAGAGATGTTGCATCTAGAGCGGCCAAAGAAAGATGCGATGCTGGATTTGGAGTTAATAAAACAGGAGAAGCTGTTTATTTAGATTTTGCTTCATCAATAATCAGATATGGTAAAGAACAGGCTTTAGTTAATGGACAAGATGAAAACGATGAGGTACTGGTACAAAAACTGGGTAAAGAAATAATCAAGAAAAAATACGGTAACCTATTTCAGATGTATGAAAAAATCGTGGATCAGAATCCATATGAAACTCCTATGATGATCTATCCTGCCGTACACTATACAATGGGTGGTGTTTGGGTTGATTATAATTTAATGACTACCGTTCCTGGTTTGTATGCCATTGGAGAAGCAAACTTTTCTGACCATGGAGCAAATAGATTAGGTGCATCTGCACTTATGCAAGGTCTGGCAGATGGTTACTTTGTATTGCCCTACACCATTGGGGACTATTTATCCAATGAAATCTCTACGGGACCAATTCCAAATGACACGAAGGAGTTCATAAAAGCGGAGAAAGAAGCGAAAGAAAAAATTAATCTTTTTATAAATAATAAAGGTTCCAAAAGGGTAGATTATTTTCACAAAAAACTTGGAAAGATAATGTGGAATAAGTGTGGAATGGCAAGAAACAAAAAAGATCTTGAATCAGCAATTAAAGAAATTTCAGCATTGAGAAAAGATTTTTGGAAAAATGTTAAAGTTCCTGGATCTCAAGATGAGTTTAATGAAGAGCTTGCTAAAGCTGGAAGAGTTGCTGACTTTTTAGAATTAGGAGAGTTATTTGCAAAAGATGCATTGGATAGAGAAGAGTCTTGTGGAGGTCATTTTAGGGAGGAACACCAAACTAAAGAGGGTGAAGCCACACGTAAAAAAGAATTTCAATTTGTATCAGCTTGGGAATATGTTGGTGAGCCAAAAAATGCAATTTTACACAAAGAGGAATTGAAATATAAAAATATCGAAGTAAAAGAAAGAAGTTATAAATAAGAGTAATGAGACTGACATTAAAAATTTGGAGACAGAAAAATTCTGAAACAAAGGGAAAGATTGAATCATATGATATCGATGAGATATCTCCTGATATGTCTTTTTTAGAAATGTTGGATGTTTTGAATGCAAAACTTATCAATGAAGATCAAGAACCCGTATCTTTTGATCATGATTGTAGGGAGGGAATTTGTGGCTCCTGTTCTTTATTTATTAATGGTCGTGCACATGGTCCGGACAGAAGAATAACCACCTGTCAACTTCACATGCGAAAATTTAAAGACGGGGACACCATTTACATAGAACCATTTCGAGCAAAAGCATTTCCCGTGATCAAAGATTTAGTTGTAGATCGTAGCGCATTTGATAGAATTCAACATGCTGGTGGATATATTTCAATTAATACCTCTGGAAATACACAAGATGCAAATGCAACGCCTGTAAACAAAGAGGATGCCGATGCTGCTTTCGATGCTGCAACTTGTATAGGTTGCGGTGCTTGTGTGGCAAGCTGTAAAAATTCTTCTGCCATGCTATTTGTCGGAGCTAAAGTTTCTCAGTATTCATTATTACCGCAAGGTCAAACGGAAGCTTCCAGAAGGGTTATTAATATGGTGAATCAAATGGATTTAGAAGGCTTTGGTAATTGCTCTAACACGGGAGCTTGTGAGGTGGAATGCCCAAAAGGAATATCGCTTGATAATATTGCAAGGATGAATAGGGAACTAGTTAAAGCGTCCTTTAAATAACTATTCATTTATAACAAATTCTTGTACTAAATCCCAGCCAGCTCTAATATCAATTAAATCAGGAAGATAAGTAACTTTTTCTGGCATCGTTCGATTTAAAAAATTTCCTGAATCATACTTACCGTTATTATTTTTATCAAATATGAGTCTTATATAGTATTTCCCAGGTTCTATATTTTCAAAACTTAATTGATTTTCAAAATCTGTAATTTTTTCATATTTAATCTTGTTATCTGAGCTTACAAGTTGTACTATTTTTGTAGACTTTTCTCCAATTATTTTTAAAAATAAATTACCATAATCATCAAATGTTTTTGTTTTTAATTTAAAGGATAAACTGTCATTTTTATTTTCAAAAATATCCTCAATGGATCCTGGTAAAAAATTTAAAATGTAGTTTTCATTTTGTGTTTTCTGAAATAGAAAATCAATTTCATTTTTAATACTATCTAGCTTTATTACATAATCTGTTGCAGAAGAATCTTTATCAATTATCTGTATTTTATTTTTATCGATTGAGCTAATTGGTGTATTTATTAATAGAGAAAAATCTTCATAAAATTTAATGACATTCGTTGGACTAGGTTTTACAACTAATGAGTCCTTTTTCTTTTTAAAAATTTTTAAATTAAATGTATCTGATACATATTGATTGGTAATTGCTAGTTTGAGTGAATCAATCTCAACGTTTGATTTAAACCAATATATTAGTGAGTCACTCTTTATATCTTTAGTAATCCTTGATTCAATTTCATTTTGTTTTGCCCCAAGTAATTTTATTATCAAATTCTCACTGCCTTCATTACCAATGATGAAAGAATTTAAAGAGTTTTGTCTAGGTCTGCTTATTTTATTAGCAACTTTTTCTTTAAAAACTTTTAAATCAATTAAAGAGTCTTTGGGTAATTCTACATATTTGTTAAAGAAACCTATTTTATCAGAGTCTGGTTGAAAAATATAATCTTTATTTTCTTCCTCTAATGCAATAATTAAATAATTACCAGCTTTTAAATTTTGCAGTTTATAAGTGTATGTAGAATCAACCACTTTTGCCACATATTTTGGTTTGGTGTAATAAATTATTGAATCTGAAAAAGTGGAATCAATTTCAAAAAGAAGAACATTAATATTTTCACTAATTTCCCGCTTAAATGCATCTGAGATAGTCCCTTTTATATATAAAGAATCTATAAATTTTCCTGTTGAAAAAACATATCTAAAATCACTTAGTTTATTTCCCTCGTTATTATCCTCTATACTTTCCCCAAAATTAAAACTGTAGGTAGTGTTTTCTAAAAGCGAATCCATTTTAGTAATAGATAGCACTTTATTTGCAGATCCAACAGGCGAAATTTGAGGAGCGGGATCAATAGGCGGAGAAATAATTAATTCATTTTCAAGCTTTCTAATTTTTATAAATTCGTCAAATACTATTTCAATAGATTCTGAATTAAAATTTGTAGAAAAGTTTTCAGGTGATGATTTTACAATTTTTGGAGGATCACTATCAATTTCACCACCACTGGGGTTTCCACGGTTTGCACAGGAACAGATAAATAAAATCGCAATCGATATTTTAACTAGTTTTTTAATCATCATTTAGTACCACAAAGAAAAGCATTATTTTAAAAAAAGAATCCCTTTAGTGAATTGCGTTTCCTATTTTTGTTATATGAGTGACAGTTCAAATAAATTCAAACAGGTAATTTCTCATGCAAAAGAATATGGATTCATCTTCCAAAGTAGTGAAATTTATGATGGGTTGAGTGCAGTGTATGATTATGGGCCGAACGGAGTTGAATTAAAAAATAATATCAAAAGATTTTGGTGGGATTCCATGGTTAGAATGAATCATGATATTGTTGGACTGGACTCTTCAATACTTATGCATCCCAAAACTTGGAAAGCCTCCGGTCATGTGGATGCATTTAATGATCCATTAATTGACAATAAAGACTCGAAACACAGATATAGAGCAGATGTGCTGATTGAAGATTATGTTGCAAAAATTGAAACAAAAATCAATAAGCAAGTTGATAAAGCAAAATTAAAATTTGGGGATACTTTTGATGAAAAACTCTACAGAGAAACAAATCCCAGGATTGTTGAGAATCAACAAAAAATTTATTATGCATTACGCACAATGAAAAAATGCCTGGATGATGATGATTTAGTTTCTTTTAAAAACTTAATTATGGAATTAGACATCAAAGATCCAATATCGGGATCTAAAAACTGGACAGATATAAAACAATTTAATTTAATGTTTTCAACTAGCATTGGCGCAAATTCTGAGTCATCCTCTGAGATTTTTTTAAGACCAGAAACTGCTCAAGGAATTTTTGTCAATTTCTTAAATGTTCAAAAAAGTTCTAGAAAAAAAATCCCTTTTGGAATTGCACAAATAGGAAAAGCATTTAGAAATGAGATTATTGCAAGACAGTTTATTTTTAGAATGAGAGAATTTGAACAAATGGAAATGCAGTTTTTCGTTAAGCCTGGAACCCAAAAGGAGTGGTATGAGAAATGGAAAGAAAATAGAATGCAATGGCATAAATTAATGGGATTTGATGTGAAAAATTACAGATTTCATGATCATGATAAACTAGCACACTATGCAGATGCTGCATGTGATATTGAATTTAAGTTCCCTTTTGGTTTCAAAGAGTTGGAAGGAATTCATTCTAGAACAGATTTTGATTTGTCCCAACATGAAAAATTCTCAGGAAAAAAACTCAGGTATTTTGATCCTGAATCAAAGGAAACTTTTGTCCCCTATGTAGTGGAGACCTCTATCGGATTAGATAGAATGTTTCTCTCCATATTAACAGCATCTTTCCATGAAGAAGATTTGGGAAATGATACAAAAAGGCTTGTTTTAAAAATTCCTGTATTTCTAGCCCCTTTCCAGGCAGCTGTCCTTCCTCTTGTAAAAAAAGATGGGTTAGAAGAAAAGGCGAATGAATTGTATGAAAATTTAAGACCATATTTAAATGTAACCAAGGATGAAAAAGATGCTATTGGTAGAAGATATAGGAGGCAAGATGCGATAGGAACACCAGTATGTATTACAATAGATCATGATACATTGAAGGATGATTCCGTTACTTTTCGTTTAAGAGATACTATGGAGCAATACAGGGTTAATTTCAATTCAGTGAAAGAAGAACTTTTTAAGCTTACCAATCATGCAAATTTTTTATAAAAAAATAATTTTAGAATATGCTTAAAATAGATTAAATTTGGCATCCCCTTTGCAACGATCAAATAACAAAAAATATACAATGAAAAATAAATTCCTGTCAAGCTTATTCGCAGTTTTAATTTCTGTAACTGCATTTTCTCAACGTGACTCCAATAATCCACCTACTTTAACTGGAACATCGGTCAATATGTACAAGGCTGAACCTCTTAAATCTAGATTATCTACCTTGAAAATAGCTGAGTTTAAGGAAAACAAAGGTCTTTATGATAGTAGGTCCTCTAGAAATAAAATTATTCCAGGAAAAGGCTCTACAGGTGATGATATTTTGGCTAATGCTGAGAAGCCAATGTCTCAAAAACTTCAGGTAAAATCTATTGATTTTACTTTTAATTCTGGGTCCTTCAACCAAAGTGGAGGCCCAACTGATCCAACAGCAGCAGTTGGTCCAAATCATTATGTTATTATCAGTAATGTTGGTTTTAGAATTTATAATAAGTCAGGAAATCCTTCCACGAACTGGCTGGATTATAGTGCAATTTTTGACGGAAATAACCTTTGTTGCGATCCAACAGTTTCTTATGATCATGATGCAAACAGATTTGTTATGACTGTTTTAGCCTATGATGGTGTTCATATCGCTGTTAGTGGTGGTCCAAATCCACTTGGTGGATGGAATGTCTATGAATACGACCAAGATACAGACTATCAAAAGTTATCTGTTTGGGGAGATGGATACTATTTTACAGCGAATAAATTTAATGGACCTAAGGTTTATGTTGTTGACAAAGAGGCCATGATCCAAGGCGCATCTTCGGCAGACATCCAAGGATTTGATTTGCCTGGTTTAGCGATTGGAGGTTTTTACTCACCGCAAGCGTTGAACGTTATTAATGATGATCAGTCTAGTGGCCCTGCAAGTATAATCTACTATGCTGATGACGCATGGTCTGGGGTAAGTTACGATCATTTAAAAATTTGGTATATAGATGTGGATTGGAATAATCCATCAAACTCATCAATTTCGAATCCTCAGGCATTAGAAACAACCCCATTTGTAAGTGTATTTGATCAGGGTAGCTTTTCAAACCTTGAACAACCCGGTTCTCCAATTGATATTGATGCTATTCAAGGAACTATTATGAATCAAGCTCAATTTAGAAAGTTTTCTAACTATAATTCTGCAGTTTTTAATTTTGTTGTTGATACAGATGGATCAGCTAATGAAATTGCAGGAATCAGATGGTATGAAATACGGCAGGACAGTGATGACAGCCCTTGGTATATTTATCAAGAAGGCACTTACACATCTCCTAACGGTAAACACGCATGGTTAGGAAGTATGGGGATAGACATGAATGGTAATATTGCTATGGGTTATTCTGGAATGGGTGGTACTACCAACACTTATGTTAGTTCTTATTACACTGGAAGATTTGAAAACGATCCCCTAGGTGTTATGACAATTGAAGAAACATTACTTGATGCCGGAGGATCTAATATTTCAGGAACAAATAGATATGGTGATTATGCAAAACTTGCATTAGACCCATCAAATCAAAAAAGCTTTTGGTTTATCACTGAAAATAAACAGGGAAATTCTATTTCAAATCCTGTTGGAATTTTTCAGATAATCTCAGACTATGATTATGATCTTGGTGTTGTTGATATTATTGCTCCAACCTCTAGTGCTTTTTCGGGACCTGTTAATGTTACCGCGTCAATCTATAATTATGGACAAAGCCCAGTATCAAATTTTAATGTTTATTATGAGGTAAACGGTGGCTCGCAGGTAGTTGAAACTTACATTGGTACAATTGTCCCTCAACAAACCGTAAATTATACCTTTTCAAATGCTGCAGATTTATCTAATGAGGGACAAACTTATTCAATTGAAGCGGGTACTCTCTTAAGTAATGATCAAGATAATAATAATAATTCCTACGCTGTAGATGTTACTCATTTGGCTGCCTTTGATGTAGGTATTTCATCAGTGATTTCTCCAACGGACGGTACATTATCAAATTGTCAAGAGGTTATTGTGGAAGTAACAAATTATGGAGGAAATAATTTATCAAATGTAGAGGTCACACTTGTGTTTGGTTCTTCAACTACGACATCAGTTCTGTCAAGTATCGCTGCAGGTGATTCAATAGAATTTACCTTAGATGGTTGTGTGGATATGGCTATTCCTGGTGATTACACATTTACGGTTTACACATCTTATCCAGGGGATGCAAATAGTTCAAATGACTCTTTGACGGTTTCAGTAACAAATCTTGGACTATGTACCCCTGTGGGAGATTGTTCATATGGAACAGGAATGACTTCATTCGAGTTTGCAGATATTAGTAATTTAGATTCTGGATGTTCTGATTCTGGATATTCAGACTACACTTATCTTTCAACGGATTTATTGCAAGGAGAGACCTATGATATGACTTTTTGGTCTGGTTACGGAACTCAGACTTTCAGAGTTTGGATTGATTACAATGATGATTTTGTATTTTCATTAGATGAATTAATTATTGATAATCCTATTTTAGCAAACGGTCAGGGTCCCGGAGATTATAGTGGTACCCTTGCTGTAGATATACCTTCTAATGCCTTGCTTGGTCAGCACATGATGCGTGTGAAATCAAATTATGGAGCGTATGTCCCAGACGATGCCTGCGAAGGTACTGAGTATGGAGAGACAGAAGATTACACAGTCAATATTATTAGTTCCTTGGGAATAGATGATTTGACCACTAACTCTGATCTCTCAGTATTTACTAATGATAATAAAATGTTTAACATAATGTTGACTTCAGATTTTTATGGAACAGCAGATCTTACAGTATTTGATGTAACTGGTAAAAGAATTGTTTTTCATAGGTTTAACAAAGAGACAGCAACATTTGAGTATGATTTAGATATGTCATATATGTCAGCCGGTGTATATTTGGTGAAAGTTGGAAATTCAACATTTGGAAAAATTAAAAAGATCATTGTTAAATAATATGAAAAAATTATTTTCACTATTCTTAATCAGTTTTTATTCACTAAGTTTATTTTCCCAGGTTGTTGATAGAGGAAATCCTATAAGTTGGAATTTAGATATTGATAATCAGAATGTTATCAATTACAGTTTACCGTCTTTTGATTTGGAGAGAGTTCAAGAGGAAGACGAAATAAATGACAACACTTTCAATGGGCCTTGGAGATTTGGTTACATGCATAACGTTGACTATGGATTTGACAATGGTACTTGGACAAAACTAGATAACGGTGATAGAATTTGGAGAATTTTAATAAGTTCCAAAGGAGCCCTTTCTTTAAATTTTATTTTCGATGAGTTTTATATGCCGGAAGGCGCATACATACATTTATATAATGATGAGAAAACCGATATACTTGGAGCATATGATAGCACACAAAATCAAGACTCAGGAATTCTTGGAACTTGGCTAGTTCAAGGTGATAAAGTGTGGATTGAATATTATGAACCTCTTTCCACATTTGGCCAGGGAAGACTACATATTGCTAAAGCAACTCATGGATATAGAAATGCGGAATCCTATAAACAAGCAAAAGCTTTAAATAGCTCTGGGGATTGTAATTTAGATGTTGATTGCTCTATTGGGGATGATTGGGAAGAATTGAAAGAGCATAATAAGAGATCTGCGGGAATATTACTCTCTGGTGGATCAGGTTTTTGCTCAGGAGCCTTAATAAATAATACAGCGAATGATGGTACACCCTATTTTTTAACAGCCAATCATTGCTATTCAAACCCTGCTAATTGGGCTTTTAGATTTGGATGGATTAGTCCAGATCCTGTTTGTGCAACCACTGCCAACAGCACAAATGGTCCAACAAATATGACTTTAAGTGGTGCAACATTAAGGTCTAGAGATGCAGGCTCTGATTTTGCCTTAGTAGAAATTAATCAACCAATACCTGAAGAATGGGATAGAGTATTTGCAGGATGGGATAAATCTGAAATTACCCCCGAATTCACAGTTGGTATTCATCACCCTGCTGGTGATATTATGAAAGTATGTAGAGACAATGATCAACCAATTCAAGCTAATAATGCTGGTGCACAAACCTGGGAAATCACCACTGCAGGTGGTGGATGGGAAATTGGTGTTACGGAGCCTGGCTCCTCTGGATCTCCGCTATTTGATAATGAGGGAAGAATCATTGGACAATTGTATGGAGGTGGTGCTGCATGTTCTGGCACAGTAGATAATGGATTATTAGATTACTATGGAAGACTGGGTGTTTCCTGGGAAGGCGGCGGATCCTCTAGTACAAGACTTAGAGATTGGTTAGATCCCAATGGATCTAATCCAGATCAAATTGATCCTTATCCATCACTGGTTACTTATCCTTATGATATAGGGGTGGTAAGTATCGATAGCCCTACTTCTGGAACTCTCTCTGATAGTGAAACGGTTACAATCTCAATCGAAAATTTCGGTGAGAATCCTGTAACCTCGTTTGAGGTAAGTTTTCAAGTCAATTCTGGAGAAATTATCACTGAATTTATCAGTAATGTAGATGTTCAGCCGGGAGATATTTATCAATATACTTTTACCCAAACAGCAAGTATGCCAGTTATTGGAAATACATATGCTATTGTTGCAATTACTAATTTAGAAAATGATGGTGATGTGGAAAATGACGCATTATTCGCTGATGTCACTTTCTTACAACCTAATGATATTGGTGTTTCTGAAATTATATCTCCGGTCTCTGGTGAGTTGTTAACGAACTCAGAGCCAATAATTCTTGTTATTTCCAATTATGGTGGAGAAACACAAACAAATTTTGAAGTTAATTTTGTTATTGACGGAGAGCTAATAACAGAAATAATTGCGGGACCTTTGGTTGGAAATACCTCTATTGAGTATACTTTCAATCAAACTGTAGATCTCTCTGGTTTCGGCTCTTATTCAGTCGTTGCTTACACTAATCTTGAGGGGGATTCCGATTCCATGAATGATTCAACCATTGGTATTATATCAAATATAAATTGTTCTCCTGTTGCTAATTGTAGTGGATATGATGATGGCTTTCAGTTTTTTCAGATAGCTGATATTGTTAATCCATCTGGCTGTGAAGGTGGTTACAGTAACTTTACAGACTTATCTACGGATCTTGCTATTGGTGAAACATATGATGTTACTGTGACAACAGGTTATGGAGATCAGCATGTGAGAATTTGGATTGATTTTAATGATGACTTTAATTTTACCCTTGATGAAATAATAGTTTCTGATTATGTAATTGCACCTGGTCAAGCACTGGGATCTTACACTGAAACTTTCCCGTTGACTGTCCCAGAAACTTCCGTTACGGGTACACATCTCATGAGAATTAAAGCAAATTGGGCTGCAGCGGTACCTGATGATGCTTGTGCTGATACCGTATACGGAGAGACGGAAGATTATACAGTGAATATTGTTGGTGGAGCTCAATATGATGTAGGGGTTATTGACATTTTAAGTCCAACTTCTGGTTTAATGTCATCTAATGAACAGGTTTCCATTGAAATTTATAATTATGGTGAAAGTGATATTACTAATTTTGAAGTAGGTTACCAATTAGATAATGGAGAGATAATCATTGAAGTTTTTACTGAAACTATTGCTTCAGCTCAATCAGCTATTTATTCTTTTAATTCATTACTAGACCTTTCAAACACGCAGGGTGAAGTAATTTCTATTTATGCATTCACAGCTCTTGATAATGATGAGGATCCTTCCAATGATACGTATGTTATAGATTTAGTAAGCCTTTACCCAGCTGATGTGGGTGTTTCAGCGATGATAAGCCCACAATCTGGTGTATTACTATCTGACTCTGAGTCTATAATTATCAGTATTACCAATTTTGGAGGAGAAGTTCAGTCTAATTTTGAAGTAACCTATTTGATTTTAGAAACAGGTGAAACAGTTACTGAAGTTGTCCCTGGTGCAATAGAACCAAATTCTAGTATAGAATTTACTTTTTCACAAACAGCCGATTTATCCATCCCTGGTATTTATACTTTTGAGTGCTTTACAAGTTTAGTAAATGACTCAGACCCCTCAAATGATTCTGCATCTGTTGAAATAATTAATTCTAATTGCGTACCTAATATAAATTGTTCTTTTAATGATGGGTTTCAATTATTTCAATTAGGTGATATTATTAACGAAAGCGGTTGCGAAGAGGGTGGTTTTTCAGATTTTACGGATTTATCAACTATTCTTGGATTAGATACATCTTATGAATTAACCGTAACAACTGGTTATGGAGATCAGCATATTAGTGTATGGATTGACTTTAATGATGACTTTACTTATTCAAATGATGAACTAGTTATAAATAACTATGTCATTGCGCCAGGCCAAGGACCAGGAAGTTACACAGAGACTATTCCATTTAATTTACCTGCTGATTCACCTGTTGGAGTACATACCTTAAGAGCGAAATCTAATTGGAATGCGCCTGTTCCGGATGACTCATGTGAAGAAACAACCTATGGAGAAACTGAAGATTATACAGTTGAGATTGTTGAATCATTAGGTATTGCTAATTTAAACATTGATGGCCTAATCATTTACCCGAATCCAATTGACAATCAACTAAATATTGTTCAAAATAGCAACAAAATTTTAGATGTATTTATTTTTGATATTACAGGAAAACTGATTCTGCAAAGCAAGGCTAATTACACATCCAATACTATTAATGTTTCTAGCTTGGAATCCGGCATTTATTTCTTACAGATTTGCAGTGATGGCTGCGAGTCAAGTAATTTTTATAAAGTTGTAAAAAAATAATCTTTTAAAAATTAGCTCTTACTTGAAAGGATGCATTATGTATCGATGGAGTTTTGGGGCTTTTTCTTCCAAAATATCTTACATTCATGTCTAATGTTTTGTTAAGTTTTTTCACTAAAGTAAAAGACCAAGTGTAGTTTTCTCCGTTTTTTAATCCATTCATCATTGTGTAACTAATAACTGAATTATTTTCTCCATCGAATTTATTATTATAGTAGTTGAAGTTTACAACTGCACCATTTTTTTTCTTTGTATTAAAATACATCTCTGTTCCAAAAGTTTGTTGTTTTAAAGTTTCATTATCTCCAATCAAATTGATAACACTTGTATTTGCATAGCTAAAATTAATTCGATTATTTTCATCGTAAAAGTATGTGAGTTTGGGTTTTATTAAATCCTCTTTGATTTTGTAATTTTTTTGAGAAAAATTTTCACTCCAATTTATTTTTCTTTCACTATTTGTTATTAGTTCAAATAATGTTGAGGGGTTAATTTTATGTGCAACATTAATTTTATTGAACCTGCTCATATGCTCATTAGATCCAAAAGAATAACTATTTTTTTTCTCATTTTCAGCGTAAGTGTAAGTAATGGAATATTTATCCTTGGATCTGTTAATTGCAAATGAATTTTTAACACCTATATTATAAGCCAATAGATCATCATTTCCTTTGAAAAGTGAATTTAATATAATATTCTTTCCTTGGAATTCAGATTTGTTATCTAATGATATTTGGAATTTATTTGAAATGTTTGAGAGTATTTTTAAGAAAATCATATTACTATTTTGAAAGATGGAGAAGTTAGTTTGTAAGGAATAGTTGAGTTTATTTTGATAGGTCCTTAAAAATATTTGATTAGGTAAAAGAACCCTTATAAATATTGCTTCGTCTTCGAATACCGCAATTTCAAATTCTTCTAATTCTTGAATCCCATTCCCGTTTATATCAATCCATTTATACGATCCCATTCCTGGTTCAACTTCAATAAAAGTATATTCTTGTTGCGGCAAATTGCCAGCGCTAGATTCGAAAAATAAATCTGAGTTGAATGAATTTTTTAAAATTTTTTGTCTTTGAATAATTCTAGTATTTAAATATTCCTCCTCATTATCATTTACATATGATTTAAGTCTATTAAAATTTAAATAAACATTCAACTTAGATTTTTTATTATTAATTATTTGAGAGTTAACAAAGTAGCTGTCGTAGTTATTTACCTCATTTAAAATATCTACTACTAGGCTGTCATTAATTTTCTTTTTGTAACCAATTTCAACAAATGTTTTCTCTTTGTTTCCAAAACCCGTTTTTATTTTAAAAAGTTTATTTGCGAAATCTGCAGAATTTGTTATAATTTGACCATTAGATTCCTTTTTTTCATATTCATAACCTAATTCTGCCCATATTTTCTTGTAGTCCAATACAAGGCTATTATATGATCTAACAAATTCAGAATCAATTCCAATATTACTAGACGCCATGATACTTGTACTTGAAATAAATTCTAAATTATTGATCTCAGATAAGTTAACTCTTAAAATATTTTTTTGCCCGGAAAATAACGTTCCAAGTTTTAAACTTTCCAATGTATAATCAAACGATCCGAGATTCGATTTTCTGAAACCAAAACTTGCATTCGCTAAGGTTTGATTTTGACCATTAAAACTATTTGCCTCGTACCCCCAGTCTCTTTCAAATTCAGGACTAAAAATTCTTTCAATAGTTTCAAAGTTTTTATCAATATATTTTAGGTCCAATTTAGAGTATATATTGGATGTGGAATCAATTTTTATTTTTTTATTGAAACCTATCATAGATGCAAATCCTTTGTTGTCTTCATCATCAATAGAAGAAAATAAATTTTTATTCATATTGCTTCCAGCTATTTCATAGTAAAGCTCAGAATTTTCATTAAAAGCGGTATTTGAATTTAATACAGCTATTTGTCTTTTTTTTGGAGATGTGATTTTGATAATTGGTTCAAAATTTCCTTGCCTTTGACCGTCAATTGGGATTATGTATTCATAAATATTTTCAATAGCATTATTTGAGGATAAAATATAGTTACCTTGATTTTCACCAACATTTTGAAATCTAACTGTATACAATTCATCATCTGGGTTATTTGAGTATACATAAATTTCAATTCCCTCTATTATCTCTTTCTTATAAAGAATTCTATTTTCATTATAATTTGATAAGCTCCCAGAAGGAATATTCATTAAATTTTCATCATCACCAGCATTAGATAAAATACTAATTTGATCGTTATTTAAATTTTGTAAGAGAGGCTGGTTTTTTAGATCTGTTTCATTATAATATGAAAAATTATATTTACTTTTTTTATTTATTATTTCAATATTACTGTATCCAAAAACAGAATTGTAATTTTTTTCACTAACCTGATACTCAATCTGGATTCTCATGTCTGCCATTATTGGAAACGTACTATTAAATATTATTTCTCCAGCATTGTAATTTATTATATAGTCTTTGTCAATTCCTCTTTCTATTTTAATTCCATTTACAAAAACACTTTCACTTCCTGAAACAATTAAAACATATAATTCTCCATTTTCACCAGTTAATTTATAAGGCCCTTGATTTCCATTTTCTATATTTAAAATACTTTTTGTAAAGCTTCCTTTCACAATAGCGGCTGCAGAAGTAATATTTATCTTTTCACTTAGATAAGAATCAAGTAGAAGCCCTTGAATTTTCTTCTCATAATTGGCAAAAAAAGAATTTGTTTTTATCAAATCAATATCTCCTCCCCTAAGAATCCAATCTTCAGATTGTAATTCTATAAAAATCTGATCAAACTCATTCAATTGCTGAGAATACCCATTATTTATAATTGGTATACTTGAATCTTGTATTGATGCTTTTATTGAAACTTTTTCATTTAATTTTCCAATTATTTTTAAGTCAAGCTCACTTTCCAAGACAGAGTTCTGATTATTCCCAATATTTATCCCTCTAGATATATTGCCCGATGTTTCTAAATCATAAAATTTTATTTGATTTTTTATTTTGTTATTGGTGGAAAGTTTATAGAGTTTGTTTACATTATTATTATT
>CENP01034480.1_pt1 | contig 18101 bp, 19 predicted proteins | sample 361281 | NCBI WGS metagenome assembly CENP01 (sample SAMEA2591122, study PRJEB7988) | marine metagenome | biome: marine biome (ENVO:00000447); feature: deep chlorophyll maximum layer (ENVO:xxxxxxxx); material: saline water (ENVO:00002010), including plankton (ENVO:xxxxxxxx) | depth 70 m | reverse complement strand
TTTTTTTTTAAATAATTTAATTTTATGAAATTTATTTTCTGTTCCATTTAAAATTCTTTTAATGTTTTCTTGGTGTGTAATTAATACAAATAGTGGAATTACAATTGAAAAGACAATAATACTCATATTGATTTCAAAGTTGAAGAATAGAAATAAAAAAATAAGTGAAAATGGAAAAACTAATGACGCTAAAATTGAACTTAGAGATACATAACCTGATAATAATAAAGTTAAAAAAAAAATTAATAAACAACTGATGAATGAAAAAGGTGTAATCGCTATAATTAAACCAGTTAATGTGGCAATCCCTTTACCGCCTTTAAATTTTGAAAAAATTGAAAAAGTATGTCCAATTACTGCACTTGATCCGGCAATAATTTGAACAAGACTTATAAAAAATTCTGAATTATTATTTAATATTAAAAATGGTGAATAAAAAGTAACAATCCATCCTTTAAAAATATCAATGAGACCTACTAATAATCCTGGTTTAATACCAATCGATCTAATTACGTTAGTCATTCCAGGGTTTCCGCTTCCCTCTTTTAAAATATTAATTCCATAGCTCCTACTAATTAAAATGCTAGTTGGGAAGGATCCAACTATATAGGAAACAGTAACAATGATAAGAATGATAATCAAAACTTTAAATAATTATAGTTAAATTTAATAAAATTATGTAGTTTATATTAATATAAAAATTCTTTAAATCGGCTCGGAAGTTTTGTCTCACCCTCCTTAACCCCACTTGTCTTTCGAGCCGTACATACTGATTTAATTTAGCTTGGAATTTGATTTATATCAGGAGCAATTACTCCACCGGAAATAATAACTTTGAAACCCTCTTCAACGGAAATATTAGCATCTATTGTTTTATTTTTTTTCATCATGAGGAAATATCCTGTTGTTGGATTTGGAGTTGTTGTTACAAAAAGATGATAATATTCGATTCCGTTGTGATCTTTTGATTCTCCTGTCACAAATGCAAGAGTCCAGCTCTCAGCATGAGGGTAGGGAATTAAAACTGTTTTTTGAAAAGCTTTTTTAGATGATGTTCCAACCGATTCAACAATTTGTTTTGCTGTCCCATAAATCGTTTTTGCAAATGGGATTCTATTAATAATATTTTCTCCAAATGTAATTAATTGTTTTCCTAAAAAATTAGTTACCAATACGCCTAGTAAATATAAAATTAATAATGTCAACATTATTCCTACTCCAGGTATATCTAAAGGGATTATAGTGTCAATCAATGGAGATGCAAGATTGTCAAAGAAATTAAATAAAAAAAGTAAAATCCATATAGTGGCCATTATGGGGGTTAGAGTTATCAACCCAGCTGTAATTTTTCTTCTTAGATGTTTAACCATGAATAAATTTAATTTGAATTATTTAATAATTTGAAAAAAAATAATTTTTTTACGTTAGTGAAAATGGAAGTTTTCTTAGCCTTTTTCCAGTAGCATTAAAAATTGCATTTCCCAATGCTGGAGCAATTGGAGGGAGACCAGGTTCTCCTGCTCCAGTTGGATTTTCTGAACTTTCTACAATATATGTATGAATTTTAGGCATTTGATCAATTGAAAGAAGTTGAAAGTCATGAAAATTTGATTGTTCAACAGCACCATTTTCAATTGTTAGTTCGCCAGCTAAAGTTGAGGTTAATCCATAAACTATACATCCCTCCATTTGAGCTTTTACCCCATCTGGATTAATTACGATTCCACAATCTACAGTTGCATATACATTATCTATTGAAAATGTATTGTCTTTATTCATTGTAATTTCTACAACTTGAGCTGTCCATGAACCAAAAGATTCATGGATTGCAAAACCTCTTCCTTGATTAGGTTTTAATTTTTTTGTAAACCATTTTGATTTTTCTGCTACAAGATTTAATACACCAAGATGACGTTTTGATTTTGATAATAATTTTTTTCTGAATTCGATTGGATCTTTTTTATTGATGAATGCTATTTCATCCATAAAACATTCGTTTGCAAATGCATTTTGAGAGTTGTAAACAGCCCTCCACCATCCAATTGGAACTTCTGTATTAGCACATTTATATTCAATTAACATATTTTTAAATTCATAAGGTAAATTTATACCGCCTTGTCCTACAGTACCTTTATCTAAATCTCTATTCTCGTTATCTCCCCAATGATATGCACTAATTGAAGGTGAAATTATTTTATGACACCATGATGTTGGATTGTTTTTTTTATCAAAAGTTGATACTAGCTTGTGAACACTTGCAGGCCTGTTCATACCATGTTTTAAGTCAGTTTCTCTGTCCCAAGTTAATTTTATTGGTTTTTTAATTACTTTTGCAATTTCAACACATTCAAGAGCATAATCGTTAAATAATCTTCTTCCAAAACCTCCACCAAGTAATGTAACATGTACTTTAACATTGTCTGGATCAAAATTTAAATTTTCTGCAATATCTTCCTTAAGTCCACCTGGAACTTGTGTTGGAGCCCAAACTTCACATAAATCATCTGATACTTTAGCGACACAATTCATAGGTTCAAGAGTTGCATGAGCTGTAAATGGAAGTTCATATGTTGATTCTAAAGTAAAACTGGATGATTTTATTGCTTTTTGAACATTTCCTTTTTTCTTGGCAGTTGTTGCTTTTAAGTTTGATTTTTCAATCATCATATTTTTAATTTTTTCAGAATTCCACTGATAAAATTCACCATAATCCCATTGAACTTTAATTTTGGACTTTGCTTTAAAGACCGACCATGTATTTTTTCCAACTATGGCAATTTTATTATCAAACTCAAAAATTTTAATTATTCCTGAAACTTTTAATGCATCTGATGAATCATATGATTTTAATTTTGATCCAAATGAAGGACATTTTATTATTGTTGCATATAACATATCAGGAACAACAGTATCTATGCCATACATTGCAGAGCCATTTGTTCTATCAACAGTGTCTAAACCTCTCATAGATTTACCTATGATTTTAAAATCACTTCGGTTTTTAAGTTTTGGATTAGAAGGAACAGAATATGTGGTTGCTTTCTCAACAAGTTGTCCAAATGTAAATTCTTTTTTTGTTTTAATATGAATTACTTTGTTTAGCTCTGCTTTACATTCATTAACATCTACATCCCATTTTTCGGCTGCAGCTTTTATAAGCATTTCTTTAGCAGCTGCACCTGTTTTTCTTAATATTGGGAATAGTTCCCTTATAGAGCCACTTCCTCCAGTACCTTGATCTCCATATTTTGATTCATCTGCATCAGCTTGCAAAACTTTTACTAAATTCCAATCAGCTTCTAATTCTTCAGATAAAATCATCGGTAGGGAAGTTCTTACATGTTGACCCATATCTGATTTAGTAGCAGTAATTACTATTGAATTATCAGAATTAATTGTGACAAAAGCACTAGGAGTAAATTGTTTAGATTTTAAAGATGAGCCATAAAGTTTAGTAGTATTGGGTAAAATACCTAAAATTAAACTTGTAGTTGAAGATGCAATTTTGATAAAATCTCTTCTATTGATATTTTTTTGATTCATCATAATTCTTTTGCAGCTTTTTTAATAGCTTTTCTAATTCTTTGATATGTACCGCATCTACATAAATTCATTTTCATTGCATTATCAATGTCATTGTCATCAGGATTATTATTTTTTTCCAGAAGGCTAGCTGCAGTCATTATTTGACCTGATTGACAATAACCACATTGAGGCACTTCTTCTTCAATCCAAGCTTTTTGAAGAACATGTGAAGTATTTTCTGATAGACCCTCAATAGTGGTGATTTTAGCACCATCTTCCAGGTTGTCAATTGCGGTTACGCATGATCTTGTAGCTTCACCATCAACGTGAATTGTACATGTTCCACATAGACCTCTACCACACCCAAATTTTGTACCAGTAAGCCCTATTGTATCTCTCAAAACCCATAAAATTGGTGTATCATCATCAACTGAAACTTTATGAGTTTCACCATTAATTTTTAAGGAATATTCTTTCATAAACACACAAATATATTTGTAATAATATAATTTAATGATTTAATTGAGTCAAGCAGTGAAAAAGATTTTAATTTTGAGTATTAAATTTTTTCTGCCAAAGTAAAACTACTGGACTAGCAATATAAATTGATGAATATGTTCCAACCATAACACCTATTATCATCGCAAAAGCAAAATATTTAATCACTTCACCTCCTGATAAGTAAAGTATAAATACAACAATAAATGTAGTTAATGATGTAATAACAGTTCTGGAAAGGGATTCATTAATGCTTTGATTAAAAATTTGAATATTTTTTTCAGATTTAATTTTTTTCAAATTTTCTCTTATTCTATCAAATACCACAATTGTATCATTTAAAGAGTAACCCACAATTGTTAAAAATGCAGCAATGATGGGTAAAGAAATTTCATACCCTAAAATTGAAAAAATTCCTAGTGTAATCAGAACATCATGAACTAATGCAGATATTGCACCAATTGCAAAACTCAATTCAAATCTGATGGATATATAAAGTAAAATACCTATTATTGCGAAAATGATGGACATTAAAGCTTTTCCTTGAAGTTCGGATCCTATTTTAGGACCTACTGTTTCAAATCTTCTAAATTCAATATTTTCATTTGGAAATTCTTGAGAAAAAACATCTTTTAAAATCGATAAGATATCTTCGGATTTATAACTACCCTTTATCCTAATAATAATTTCATTAGAACTTCCAAAAGTTTGAACTTCAGAAATTCCAATATTTAATTTATCTAGTGAACTTCTTAATTCTGTAATATTTGGCGATGATTCCATTTGAATTTGAGCAAGTGTGCCACCAGTAAAATCAATGCCTAAAATTGGGCCTCCTCTTAAAACCAATGATATAATACCAGCTAAAATAAATGAACTTGATATAACTAATCCAAACTTTTGAGAACCTAAAAAATCAAAATTTGTTTTTTTTATTAATTTCATATGCTTAGTGACTTTAAGTTTTTATTGTTCGTTATAATATTGAATATTGTTTTAGAGGTAAAAATTGCAGTAAACATACTTGTTAAAATTCCACAGCATAAAACAATTGCAAAACCTCTAATTGGACCAGAACCAAACTGATATAAAATAAGTGCTGCTAAAATTGTTGTTACGTTAGCATCAACTATAGTAGTGATTGCTCTGGAGAAACCACTTTCGACCGCAGACTTTGATTTTTTACCTTTTTCTAATTCTTCTCTAATTCTTTCAAAAATAATAACATTAGCATCAACAGCCATTCCCACTGTTAAAATTAAACCTGCTATACCTGGTAATGTTAAAGTTGCATCTAACATGGACAATATTGATAAAACTAATATAAGATTAAAGATTAAACCAGTTGATGCTATGAAACCTGATCCGCGATAGTAAAAAACCATGAAAATCAAAATTAATATTAATCCTATTATAACAGAACGTGTGCCTTTCTCAATAGAATCTCTTCCTAAAGAGGGCCCAATTGTTCTTTCTTCAATTATATTGACTGGTGCTGGAAGGGCGCCTGCTCTAAGAACAATAGCAATGTCTTTTGCTTCATTCATATTAGCAAAACCTTCAACTTGAGTTTGTCCATCACTAATTTTAGATCGAATGGTCGGAGCCATTCTTACATTATTATCAAGGACAATTGCAAGTCGTTTTCCAATATTTGCTCCTGTTAATCTAGACCATATTTTAGCTCCTTCTGAATTCATGCTTAAGCTAACTATTGGTTGACCATTATAAAAACTAGCTTTCGCTTCTTGAATTAGACCTCCGCTTAAACCTTTATTTGATTCAAGATGATACATTTTAAAAAATGATTCGGTTCCTCCCTCTGGAAGAGTCCATACTTCTTTATCTTTACTAAACGAAATTTTACTCTCTTCATTTTGTAATGATGTTTGAATATCTTCCATTTCAATGATTTTTTTAATAGCAAATAAGTTTTTTTCTGGTACACCCAAATCATTTCCAGTTTGTCTTAGAAGAGAAGAAAAAGGTCTTTCTTGAAAAATATCCTTGTCTACAACAACACCATCTGATGTGTTACTTGACATTAGTGTGTCATCATCTACAGAACTGAATAGCTCAGTAATTGAAACTTCTTGATCATTAGTTGTTTTGGTTTCAGCTGGTTCAAAGGAATCAGTTTTCTCATCATTGCTTGAAACAATAGCAGCAACATCAGAATTCCCCTTGAGAATTTTGTCAATACGAGAAATTAAATTTTGTGTTATTGCACCATCTTTAAGAAGAGAAAATTCTAGTAAGGCTGTACTTTGTAATAAAGATCTAGCTCTTGAAGGATCTTGTACTCCAGCAAGTTCAACGATGATTCTTTGATTACCTTGTTTTTGGATTGTAGGTTCAGAAACTCCAAATTCATCAACCCGATTTTGAAGAATTTCTAGAACTCTATTTAAAGCATCATCTCTTTCTTTTTCAAGAGTTTGTTTGATTGTTAAACCATTTGAAGATATATCACTAAAATATCTATTTAATCTTAATTCATTATTTTCCGAATCTTCGATGAATTGATCAATAAAACTTTGATTTAAGTTGTAATTTTCCTTGGTATAATTAAAAGTTGTATAAAATTTATTGTTTTTATTATTAGCAAGGTTTTCAATGAGGGTAGGAATGTCAATCTCAAGTAAAATATGCATTCCCCCTTGTAAATCTAATCCTTGTTTTAGAACTTTGTTTTGCAATTTTTCTAATTTTCCATCAACTAAAAGATTATTTTTTTCTTCTTCTGATAAAAAATTAAATTTGAAAGTTGGAAATAATGTATAGATTGCCCATAACAAAATTAATCCAATAAATAATAGTCTGGGTGTTTGTTTATTCATATTTACATTTTGTTTAAATTTTCATTAATAAAAACATTCAAATATACTTTGATGATTTTTCACTCCATAACATTTTTTTATAATTAAACTTATTTTTAGTATAGTTTAACTTAAATTAGAAATTAGATATGGGAAAAATAATAGCTTTTACTAATCAAAAAGGTGGTGTTGGTAAAACAACATCAGCTATAAATGTTGCAACCAGCCTGGCTGTATCAGAATTAAAAACCTTAATAATTGATTTAGATCCGCAAGCAAATGCTACAACAGGTTTTTCTGATTTATTTGAAAAACAAAAATCAAATATTTATAATGTTTTAATTGAAAAAGAATCTATTTTATCTTCAATTACTAAAACAAAATTAAAATTTTTAGATATTATCTCAAGTACTAATGATTTAGTAGGAGCTGAAATTGAATTAGTAAGTATGATCGGCCGTGAATATAGGTTAAAAGAATGTTTGAATGATTTACAAGACAAATATGATTATATAATATTAGATTGTCCACCTTCACTTGGATTATTGACCTTAAATGCTTTGTCTGCATCTAATTCGGTATTAATTCCAATTCAATGTGAATATTTTGCTCTAGAAGGTTTAAGCCAATTATTACAAACCGTAAGATTAGTTCAAAGACATCTAAATAAAAATCTAGATATTGAAGGAGTATTAATTACAATGTATGATTCTAGGTTAAATTTGTGTAAGCAAGTTGAAAAAGAGGTAAGAGAATACTTTGATGGTACAACTTTCAAAACGATGATAAGAAGAAATGTTAGATTAAGCGAAGCACCAAGTTTTGGTAAACCTATATTGTTATATGATGCAAATTCTACTGGTTCGCAAGATTATTTAACTCTAGTTCAGGAGATTATAAATCGTGAAAACAAATAGACTTGGCAGAGGGATAGGAGCATTAATTGAAGATAAATTAAATGACCAATCATCACAAAATATTATTAAAAATATTATGATTGCTGATATAAAGATGAATCCATTTCAACCAAGAATAGAATTTGATGATAATAAAATCAAAAAATTAGCTTCTTCTATAAAAGAAAAAGGATTAATTACACCAATTAGTGTAAGATATATAAAAAATTCATATCAGTTAGTTGCTGGAGAAAGAAGACTTAGAGCTTCAAAAGTTGCTGGTTTAAAAGAAATTCCAGCATATGTTTTAAATATTGAAACAGATTTAGAAATGATGGAATTAGCTTTAATTGAGAATTTGCAGAGAGAGGATTTAGATATATTTGAAGAAGCAAAAGCTTATTTAATGATGATTGAAAAATACAAGTTTTCTCATGATGAAATTGGAAAAATCGTAGGAAAAAGCAGGGCAAATATATCTAATACTTTAAGGTTGTTAAAGCTTCCAAAAGAAATAATGGAGAGTTTAAGAAAAAAGGAAATTAGTGCAGGTCATGCGAGAGCTTTGTTAGGAATTAAAAATCCAAAAAAAATTAAAGAAGTTTGGCAAAGAATATTAGAAAGAGAAGAATCTGTTAGGTCAACTGAAGAACTAATTTCATTTCTTAATAAAAAAGAAAAAGAAAATAAAAACTCAAATTCTGATATTACAAGATTTAACAATCATTCATTAAAAGTTAATAATTTTAAAATTTTAGAAGATGAATTAATAGAAATCATGGGCACTAAGGTTGTTATTTCTAAAAAAAATAAAATTGGAAAAGTAGAAATTAGTTTTTTTTCAGATGATGATTTCAATAGATTAATAGAAATTCTCAGGAAAATTAACATCAATTAAATAAAATAAAATTGTGGCATCAGAAAAATTTACATTTCTTATAGTTTCTCAAAAATCAGAAAAAACATTAAAGTTTCAATTTAATTTGAGAAATTTAATTATTGTCTTTTCTTTTATTATTTTAATTATTTTTTTAGGTTTTTTTTCGATTTATAGAGCATATAAAATTAATTTTGAATATGTCTCAATTAAAAAAGATTATGAAAAAATGTTATCTGAGAGAAATAAAGTTATTCAAATGACTAGAGACCTTAATAGAATTAATGAAATGGATGTTTATGTTAGAAATTCTTTGGGGATTTCAAATAGTTTTGATTCTGATACTTTATTAAATAGTTATGTAGAACAAAATATTCCTGTTTCATATATTAAAAATATTCCCTCTTTTTCTCCTGTTTCAGGTTTTGTTTCTCAAAAATTCAATTCAAAATCTGAAAAGAATATAAACCATCACACAGGTTTAGATATTGTAGCTCCTTTAAAAACTCCTTTTCATTCAACCGCAGATGGCCACGTATTATTTTCTGGTTGGAAATATCCATTTGGAAATACAATAATTATATATCATGGTGAGGATTATTTTTCATTTTATGGTCATAATTTTGAAAACCTTGTTTTTGAAAAAGAACGTGTAAAAAGGGGACAAATTATTGGATTGATTGGTAATAGTGGGGAAACTAGTGGTCCTCATTTACACTTTGAAATTTGGAAAAATGGGGTTGCAATTGACCCAAGTATATTTATTTCAGAATATAGATTGGAGAATTAAATTTGGGGATGATAAAAAAAGAATTAAATAAACATGTTGAGACAATGATTGGTGAAGATGTAACAATTTCAGGAGAATTAAAATTAAGTGGTGGAGCTATAATTTCAGGCATGATTAAAGGAGATGTTATAACTTCTGGAATAATTAGGCTCACGACAAATGGAGTAGTTGAAGGAAATGTGATTGCTAGCGAGGCTACTGTTGGAGGAGAGATTCGTGGAAATGTTAGAGCTCATAAAATAATTCTTAGAGAAAATTCAAAAGTTGATGGAGATATTATTTACAAGAAACTAATAATTGAGGAAGGTGCAAGTTTTCAAGGTAGATGTGACTTAGATACTGATGATTCTTTTAATGATTCAATTAGTAATTCTCAGCAAAAAACGAAAGATGATTGAAAAAATAAAAAAAATTTCAATCATTATTAGTAAATCTGCTCCTTATTTGAATATTGTATATTCTCAGGCATCAGCTGTAATTATCTTTTCTATTATAGGCTATTTTTTAGATTTATGGTTTTCAACTGAAATTATTTTCACCTTAATAGGTTTAATTATAGGTTTGGGTTTTTCATTATATCTGCTTGCAAAAACGATTTGGAATAAATAAATGAATTCTAAAACATTTTCAACTTATATAGTTTTATTTTCTTTAATGACATTTTTGATATTTAGTTTTCTTTTAAAGTTTAAATTGGAAATTTTTTTTGGGTTGATCATTCCATTATTTGGGAGTCTATTCTCTTCGAATATTGTTTATTATTTATTTAAAAACACTCCTAAAAAATTAACATCATTTATGATTCAATCATTTTTTTTAAAGATGTTGGTTTATGGATTTTTTTTAATTTTATTTTTCAATTTTTCTTCTTTTAATCAACGGGTTTTTTTTATTAGTTTCATTAGTTATTTTATTACGTTTCATTTAATGGAAGCGTTATTTATTAAACATATTTTTAATAAAGGATAAAGTACTTTTGGCTAAAGAAAAAAGTCAAAGCGTTATGGATAGTGTTGGAGATCATATTCTTCATCATATTTCTAATTCTTCTTTAGATAAAGATTTAATTTTTGAACTTCCAACTATATTTGGAATCAATTTTTCAGTTACAAAACATGTATTAATGATTTGGCTATCATGTTTAATTGTTAGTTTAATTGTAATAATTCCAACAAGAATATATATCAATAGTAAAAATAAAGTTCCTAGCGGTATGTCAAATGCTATCGAGGCTGTTGTTTCTTTTATAAAAGATTCAATTGTTAAACCAAATATTGGTTCTAAGTGGTCAGATACTTGGACTCCATTAATTTTAACTTATTTTTTCTTTATATTAGTTGCTAATGGTATTGGATTAATTCCTATTTTTGATTTCATAGGGGCCTCAAGTAGATTTATTTTTGGTCTTAAATATGGAGAAGATGCTTTTGTGAATAACCTTTTACATGGTGGGGCCACTGCAACTGGAAATTTTTGGGTAACTTCTGCATTGTCATTTATTACATTTATATCAATAATAATAGCAGGAACTATGGCTCATGGCTTTATTAATCATTGGAAAAATATCGTTCCAAAGGGTTTGGCATGGCCCGTTTATATTATTTTGATTCCAATTGAAATTATTGGAATGTTTGTAAAACCGTTTGCGCTTACAATGAGGCTTGCGGCAAACATGACTGGTGGTCATATCGCTATTTTAGCAATTTTATCATTTATTGCTATTTTTGCAGAGGTTTTTAAAACTTCAATGGCTGGTTTTGGTATTGCATTGTTTGCAGTACCTCTTGTATCGGCTATTACAGGTCTTGAAATTATTGTTACAATAGTTCAAGCATATGTTTTCACATTACTATCAGCTGTATTTATAGGTATGGCTATTAACGTTCATCATTAATTAGGAGATATAAAATAATGGAAGCTACTACATTAATTCCAATAGGTATGGGACTCATCGTAATTGGAGCTGCAATTGGTATTTCAAGATTCGCAGCAGCAGCAGCAGAAAGTATTGCTAGACAGCCTCAGGCTGCAGCGGATATTACTGCCGCTATAAATTTACCTTTGTTCCTTCTTGAAGGTGTTGCAATCATAGCTGAAGCTCTTACATTTGCAACGATCTTTTTTGGTTAAAATTAAAATTCAAGCAACAGAGGAGGGTAGATTATGAAAAATTTCATATCAAAATTATTTTTTGATTTAGGTAGACTAAAAGTTTTAACAATAATTTTTCTTGTTAATTTTTCTTATGCCGCAGAATCAGCAGATGATTCAAACCCTCTTCTTGTTCTTGACCCAGGTCTTTTTGTTTGGACCATTTTAAGTTTTTTACTTTTAATGTTTCTTCTTTCAAAATTTGCATGGAAACCATTGCTGAAAATGCTTAATGAAAGAGAAGAAAAAATAAGAACAGCTATTGAAAAAGCTGAAAATGCTGAAAAAAAACTTGAAACTCTAAATGAACAAGGTGAAAAAATACTGAGTGATGCTAGATCTGAATCTCAAAAATTATTGTTATCTACCAAAGAAACAGCACAAAACCTGAAAGAAGAAATTGAACGAGAAGCTAAACAAAAAGCAACTTCAATTATTGATCAAGCTAGAGTGCAAATTCAAGCTGAAAAAAATCAAGTTTTAAGTGAAATCAAAAATGAATTATCTTCATTTTCAATTATGATTGCAGAAAAATTAATTAAGAAAAATATTAATAAAGATGACAATATGAAATTAATTAATGAATCAATAGAAAAAGTTAATAAAATTAATGAAGCATAAATCTAAAGTAAAAGTTTACACTAATTCCTTAATAAATATTGCATCTAAAATGAAAATTTTTAAGGAGGTGAATGAATCTTTAAATATTATTCTTACTTTTTTTCAAAAAGATTCAACATTTAGAAGTTTTTTATATTCAAAATCAATTAATGGAGATGATAAATCTTTGATTATATCTAAAATTTTCAAAAAAAAATGTCATCCAGTTGTTTGTGAAATGATAAGTATTTTATCAGATAAAAATGAATTGTCTTTATTAAAAAAAATTACGCAAAATTTTACAAAACAAAATAATCAAATAAGCAAAATTATAAAAATAAAAGCTTATTTAGCTAAAGAATTAAATGATGATGAGCAAAATATTATAAAATTGAAAATGGACAAACTTTTTAAAGAATCAATCCAACTTGATTTTCATGTTGGATCTGAATTAATTGGTGGAGTAAAACTTAGAGTTGATAACTTATTGATTGATGGTTCAATTCAAGGGCAATTAAAAAGATTAAAAGATCAAATAAATTAATATTAAAAAAAGGTTTTAATTGATATGGAAATAAAAATAGATGAAATAAAGAGCTTGCTCTCAGAAGAGATAGAAAAGTTTAATGTTAACATTGATGTTTCTGAGGTTGGAGAAGTTTTAGATGTTGGAGATGGTGTAGCTAGGGTAAGTGGGCTTGAGAATGTTATGAGTTCTGAATTAGTAGAATTACCTAATGATGTTTTTGGTATGGCTTTAAACCTTGAAGAAGATAATGTTGGGCTTGTACTTTTTGGTGAAAGTCAAAAAGTTAAAGAGGGTGATATTGCTAAAAGAACTGGTAAGGTTGTTCAAGTTCCTGTTGGAAAAGAAATGTTGGGAAGAGTTGTCAATCCTTTAGGTCAACCAATAGATGGTAAAGGAGAAATAAAAAATAAAATATCTAAGCCAATTGAAGAAAAAGCACTTGGTGTTTTGCAAAGACAACCTGTGACTGAGCCATTACAAACTGGTTTAAAATCAATTGATAGTATGATTCCAATTGGAAGAGGTCAAAGAGAATTAATAATTGGTGATCGTCAAACTGGTAAAACTGCTGTAGCAATAGATGCAATTATTAATCAAAAATCTACTCATGATGGTGAAAATCCAGTTTATTGTATTTATGTAGCAATCGGTCAAAAAGCCTCAACAGTTGCTCAAGTTGTTGCAAAATTAGAAGAGAGCGGAGCTATGGAGTATACGATTGTAGTAACTGCAAATGCATCTGATCCAGCTCCATTACAATTCATTGCACCATATTCTGGTTGTACAATGGGAGAATTCTTTAGAGATAAGGGAGGTCATGCATTAGTTGTATATGATGATTTATCTAAACATTCACAAGCATATCGTCAGATGTCACTTCTTTTGAGAAGGCCACCAGGTAGAGAAGCATTTCCTGGAGATGTTTTTTACCTTCATAGTAGACTTCTTGAAAGAGCAAGTAAATTAAGTGAAGATTTAGGTTCAGGTTCTTTGACTGCTTTGCCCGTGATTGAAACTCAAGAGGGTGATGTTGCAGCTTATATTCCAACAAATGTAATATCAATAACTGATGGGCAAATTTATTTAGAATCAAATTTGTTTAATGCTGGAATTCGTCCTGCTATTGATGTGGGAATTTCCGTTTCAAGAGTTGGAGGAAATGCACAAATTAAAGCAATGAAAAAAATTGCAGGTATGTTAAGGTTGGATCTAGCTCAGTATAGAGAGCTTGAAGCTTTTGCCAAATTTGGCTCTGATCTTGATAAAGCAACACAGAGACAACTCACCAGAGGTGAAAGAATGGTTGAGATTTTAAAACAAGGTCAATATGAACCACTCTCCGTTGAAAAGCAAATTGCAATAATTTGGGCAGGAAATAGTGGACATTTAGATGAAATTCCTATTGAGAAAATTAAAGATTTTGAAGATGGTTTTTTGTCATATTTAGAAACATCAGAGAGTTCAATTTTAGCTGATATTATTGATAAATCTGAGATAACTGACGAAATAAAAAATGATCTTGAGAAAGCCGTAAATAATTTTAAAAAAACATTTGCATAGACTAAAATGGCAAATTTAAAAGATATAAGAGATAGAATTAAATCTGTAAAGAGTATTCAACAGGTAACTAAAGCTATGAAATTAGTAGCTGCTGCAAAAATGAGAAAAGCACAAGAAAGAATGGAACAAGCAAGGCCATATGAAGAAAATTTAGCAAATATGATTTCTTCTCTAATATCTAATATTGATGAATCGTCATCTCCACTTTTTCAATCAAAAAAATCTAAAAGGGAATTATTAATAGTTGTTACTTCAGATAGAGGAATGGCTGGTGCATTTAATGCAAATATTATAAGGAAAGCTGAAGAAAGAGTTATTTTGCTCGGAAAAGAAAATCTTGATTTATTTTTTATAGGTAAAAAAGGAAGTGATCATTTTAAGAGTAGGGGTTATGATATTGTAGATTCTTATAATGATTTTTGGAATGATCTTAATTTTACTGATGCTATGAAATTTTCATCTGATGTAATTAATAAATTTTTAGAAAATGATATAGGTAAAGTAAATGTAGTATATAATTGGTTTAGGAATGTTGCGGTTCAGGAAGCTAGGTTTGAAAATTTTCTACCTATCGCTTTTGAAAAAAAATCAAATTTTTCTAATGATGATCAATTATTTGAACCTTCAAAAAAAATGATTGTAAAATCGTTAATACCTAGACATTTAAATTTTCAAATATGGAAATATCTTTTAGAGTCTTATGCAAGCGAACAGGCTGCAAGGATGGTAGCTATGGATAATGCTACTGAAAATGGACAAGAATTGATTAAAGATTTAACTTTAGATTTTAACAAAGCTAGGCAAGCAGCTATCACTAAAGAAATGTTAGAAATTGTAGGTGGAGCTGAAGCCTTGGCAACAAATTAAGGTAAAAAAAAATGAAAAAAATAGGAAAAATTTCACAAATAATGGGAGCAGTTGTTGATGTGTCATTTGAAGATGGTCAAATGCCAAATATTTTAAATGCATTATCAATTGAAAGAAATGATGACAAGCCATTAATTTTAGAAGTAGCTCAACATCTTGGTGATTCAATTGTAAGAACTGTTGCTATGGATTCAACAGATGGTTTAATACGTGGTCAAAAAGTAATTGATACTGACAAACCTATCACTGTACCAGTAGGTGAAAAAACACTTGGTAGACTTTTTGATGTTCTTGGTAATCCAATTGATGGAAAGGAACCTCCTCAAACGAAGATAAATTCTCCAATTCATCGTAAAGCTCCAGAACACAAAGATTTGAGTACATCAAGAGAAGTTTTAGAAACGGGAATAAAAGTTGTTGATTTAATGGAGCCATATACAAAAGGTGGTAAAACGGGTCTTTTTGGAGGAGCTGGTGTAGGTAAAACAGTTTTAATTCAAGAATTAATACATAATATTGCTACTGAACATGGAGGATATTCTGTTTTTTCTGGTGTAGGTGAAAGAACTAGAGAAGGAAATGATTTATTTAGAGAAATGACTGAGTCTGGGGTTATAGATAAAACAGTTATGGTGTTTGGTCAAATGAATGAACCTCCAGGTGCAAGATTGAGAGTAGGTTTAACTGGATTGACAATGGCAGAATACTTTCGTGACCAAGAAGGTAGAGATGTTTTATTATTTGTTGATAATATTTTTAGGTTTACTCAAGCAGGTTCAGAAGTTTCCGCGTTATTAGGAAGAATGCCATCTGCCGTAGGTTATCAACCAACTCTTTCAACAGAAATGGGAGAACTGCAAGAAAGAATTACTTCAACTAATAAAGGTTCTGTGACTTCAGTTCAAGCAGTATATGTTCCTGCAGATGATTTAACAGATCCAGCGCCTGCTACAAGTTTTGCACATCTCGATGCTACAACAGTTCTTGATAGAAGGATTTCTGAGCTTGGAATTTATCCTGCTGTAGATCCTTTAACATCCTCATCAAGGGTTCTTGATCCAAATGTAGTAGGAGATAAACATTATAATGTTGCAAGAGAAGTTCAAAAGATCTTACAAAAATATAAAGAATTGCAAGATATCATAGCTATTCTTGGATTGGAAGAATTATCTGATGATGATAAGATAATTGTTGCTCGTGCTAGAAAAATTCAAAGATTTTTATCTCAACCTTTTTTCGTGGCAGAACAATTCACTGGTACTCCTGGAAGGTATGTTAAGCTTGAGGATAGTGTAGATGGCTTTGATAGAATTATAAAAGGTGAATTTGATGACCTTCCTGAACAAGCATTTTTGTATGTTGGAACTATTGATGAAGTAGTAGAAAAAGCAAAAGGAATGAATTCTGAGTGAGTTATTTTGATTTAAAAATTGTAACTCCTACAAAATCCATTGATTTTGAATCAGTAAATTATGTAAGATGTCCAGGATTAAAGGGATTATTTGGCATAATGTCAAATCATCAAAAGGGAATTTTTGCTTTAGACATTGGTGAAATTAAAGTCGATAATAAAAAATCTTCTTCATTTTATTCAACAAGTGGTGGATATGCTGAGTTTAAAGATAATAAATTATTATTATTGCTTGAAACTGTTGAATCTAAAAGTGAAATTGATAAAATTAGAGCTGAAGCTGCTTTAAAAAGAGCAAATGAAAGATTAAAATCCAATGAAGGGGACGAAACTAGAGCAAAAGCATCGCTAATAAGAGCTCAAAATCGATTAAAAATTATTTCAAGATAATTTTATATATTTAATCAAATAAATTAATATGTTTAAAAGAACACATACTTGCGGAGAGTTAACATCATCTAATGTAGATCAAACTACTTCATTGAATGGTTGGGTATATCGTACTCGAGATCATGGCGGACTTATATTTATTGATTTAAGAGATAGGTATGGTATAACACAAATAAAATTTGATGAAAATGATTCGAAAGAAGCTTTTTTAACTGCTAAAGCTCTTTCTATTGAAGATGTTATATCGGTAAAAGGAACTGTGGTTTCTAGAGATAGTGAAGCTATCAATAAAGAACTTTTAACCGGTGAAATTGAAGTTAATATTGAATCTATAATTATTTTAAATGAATCTAAGCCATTGCCATTTATGATTAGTGATAGAGAAGGTGCATCTGAAGAGACAAGATTAAAATATAGATATTTGGAATTAAGAACCGACCAAATGCAAAAAAATATGCTTATCAGACATAAAACTTATCAAGAAGTAAGAAAATATTTATCATCAAATGATTTTATTGAATTTGAAACTCCTGTTCTAATGAGAGCAACTCCTGAGGGAGCAAGAGATTTTTTGGTTCCAAGTAGGCTTCATAAAGGTCAATTTTATGCACTTCCTCAATCACCTCAACAGTATAAACAAATTTTAATGGTTTCAGGGTTTGATAGGTATTTTCAAATAGTAAAGTGTTTTAGAGATGAGGATTTTAGAGCTGATAGACAACCTGAGTTTACGCAAATTGATATTGAAATGTCTTTTATTGATGAATCGGATATAAAAAAATCTGTTGAAGAATTGGTTTGCAGTATATTTAAGAATGTAATTAATTACGAATTAAAAAATAAATTTCCTAGAATCTCATATAATGAAGCATTGGAAACTTATGGTAGTGATAAACCAGATTTAAGATTTGATTTAAAATTAGTAGATTTTATAAAATATACATCCCAATCAAATTTTTCAGCAGTGAAAGATTTATCTACAGTCAAAGCAATTGTTGTTCCCAATGCAGAGGGATATTCGAGAAAAGTTATTGATGAATTAATTGATTTTGTGAAAGAGTTTTCATCCCAATCAAAAAAAACCCCGTTAAGTGGTTTAGCATGGATGAAATTTTCTGACTCAGACCTTATTGGTGGAGTATCTAAATTTTTTGATCAAGACTTAAAAAATGAAATTATCAAATCATT